>BNJV01001090.1_pt1 | contig 171172 bp, 176 predicted proteins | sample 8540591 | NCBI WGS metagenome assembly BNJV01 (sample SAMD00202457, study PRJDB9452) | human saliva metagenome | host: Homo sapiens
GGTAGAAGCCGGATGCTCTAATCCACTGAGCTACGGAGGCATGGAAGGTTTTCTTCCATCAGGGAACTTTACCGCATCTGTCCGCGCCCTCACCACATGCCCCACACCACATAGCCCACACCAGACCGTCCACTCACCCCCGCCTGTACACCTTCGTGTCTGCCCCACCTATTAGTGTTTAGTGCATGACGTCATCTTCTTCGGCCACCCACACGTCAAACTCAATCGGCGCCACCTCCACCCCGGCAAACAATGAGCGTGTCGCGGCGTCGTCAAGCAGTGCCCGCGTGACCTGGCCGTTGTTTGTGTTGTTTTGTGTCACAGCGGGTGTTGTGGGTGCGGTGGTGTCGGCGGGTTTCTTGGGGGAGTCGTTGGCGGCATTGGGTATTCCTGATCCGGGTCCGTTGACCACGGCGGGTTTGCCTTTTTTCCGGGCGGCGGCGTGGATGTTGGCGGCGTTGTCGGTGGGGTCGTTTTTGTTCGCAGGCTTCCTGTGTTCGCCCCGGGAGCTCCGAACACCCACCACGCTCCGCGCCACACCTCGAACACCCACCACACCCCACAACAACCACGACAGCCAGAACACCGACAACGCCCACGACAACTCAAACAACCCACCCCAGCCCTCCGCTTCGCCATACTGAGCGCGGACGGCACGGTGGCGTCGAAAACGGGTGCGGTTGCGGCGTTGTGTTTTGGTCTCATCGCCTTGTTGATGGTGCCGATGTATTTGTCGGATGTGTCGGGCCAACCGTTGGCGGACGCCATGCAGCCACAGAATTGGTCAACCGCAATAAACCAGGTGTCTACGTCGTTGGCCTGGCAGTGGTCGGCGGTGTTCGCGCTGGTGACGGGCGTGGCGGCGCTGACTACGCACAGGTGGATCATGCAGCCGGTGTGGTTGTGTGGGGCGGTCTTGATGATTGTGCCGCTGGGTTTGGAGGGCCATTCGGCGAGCGGCGGCGATCATGATTACGGCACGAATTCCTACCTGTGGCATGCGGTGTTCATGGTGTTGTGGGTTGGGGTTTTGATGGCGCTGATCGCGCATGGTCGGCGGCGGGGGCCGGGCATGGTGGTGGCGGTGCGTCGTTATTCGGCGATGGCGTTGGCGTCGGCGCTGGTGATGACGCTGTCGGGCCTGATCAACGCCGCGATTCGTATCCACTGGTCGGATTGGTTCACCACAAGTTATGGCACGTTGATTCTCACTAAAACCGTCGGCGTGGTGGTGCTCATCATGATGGGCTGGTTGCACCGCCAGGCCACGATCCCGAAGTTGGAGAAACAGCCGCGCCTGTTCCAGCGGGTGGCGATTGTGGAAGTACTGGTGATGGCGGCGATCACAGGTGTGGCGGTGTCGCTGGGTCGAACTCCGCCGCCCCCGCCGCGCGAGCCGGATTTGAACACGATGGATATTCAGCTGGGCTACAAGCTGTTTGTGGAACCCACCATCTGGAATGTGTGGACGATGTGGCGTTTCGACATCATTTTCGGCACCCTCGCCATCCTCCTCGCCGTCGCCTACATGTGGGGTGTGCGCCGCCTTCGCCTGCGTGGCGAACCCTGGCCGTGGTACCGCACCGCCTGGTTCATGTCAGGTTGCGTGATGTTGCTGGTTACCATGTGTTCCGGCATCGGTATGAACATGCCCTGCCACGTTTTCCATGCACATGGTTGGCCACATGATTCTCTCCATGGGCGTCCCGGTGTTCTGGGTGCTGGGCGGTCCCGTTCACCCTGTGGCTCGCCGCGATCAACCCAGGTCAGCCGGGCCAACCGGGTCCGCGCGAGTGGCTTGAGGTGGCCATCAACAACCCGGTGGTGCGGTTTATCACTCATCCTGCGGTGAACACCATCCAGTTCCTGGTGGTGTTTTACATCCTGTACCTCACCCCGCTTTACGACGTCGCGGTGTCCGAGCATGCCGGTCACCTCACCATGAACATCATGTTCCTGTGGTCCGGTTTCATGTACTACTGGGAGGTCATCGGGGTGGATCCCGTGCCGGTGGAGCGCAACCCCATGGGCAAAGGGCGCGTGGCTGTTCGGGTCGCTGCCGTTCCACATGTGGTTCGGGGTGGCGTTGATGCAGATGCAAGTCATCCTGGCCTACGATTTCTACTCCACACTGGGACTGCCGTGGCACGTGGATTTGCTGCGGGACCAGAACGTGGGCGGCGGCATCGCCTGGGCCGCAGGCCAGTTCCCGCTGATGATTGTGGTGGGGGCCGTGGTGCTGGCGTGGTACCGGGACGATCACCGCCAGATGCGCACCTACGACAAACGTGCCGACGAAACCGACGATGAGGACATGGCCGCCTACAACGCCATGTTGGCGCAGATCAACGCTGGTGAGAATCCTTTCGAGGAGTACTATGCCCAGGATATGAGGGGCAGAAATGATAGCTCCACCTAGCCTGCCGTGCAACGCCTCACCTGGCCGTCTGTGGATAACTCGGTTTATCCACAGGCAGGCCCTGACGGCAGATGCGCAACCCCTGGATCAGGTGGCAGAGTAGGGATCACGGCCCCAGGGAATGACACCGGGGATCGGGGAGACGGGGGTTCGAGGGGACCATTCCCGTCGGGGCCGATACTACGTTCGTGTTCGACGGCGCACTCGGCGCCGACAATGAGGAGGGGCATCATGGCTCAGCATTCCTACACTGTGACCGGCAATCTTGTCGCCGATCCGCATTACCGCCAGACGGGGGAAAACCAGGGGGTGTGTAAATTCCGGTTGGGCGCCAGCCGTCAGCGGCGTGGCGAGGACAACGTGTGGTATTCCGTCGACCAGGTATGGCTCAATGTTGAGTGCTGGGGGCCGTTGGCGCAGCACGCGCGTCGTTCCCTGACCAAGGGCATGGCGGTGATTGTGGTGGGCACGCTGGTGACGCATTCCTGGCGGGACGCTGATGGGGAGCTTCAGTCCTACATGGTGGTCAAGGCATCGCATATCGGCCCCGACCTGAACCGCTACCTCACCAACACCGTGGTTCCGCAGCACGCTGTGGTGCAGGCTGACGCCACAGCGGAGATGCCCGACGCCTCGACGGATGCGAGCCAATGGGTGGATTCCTCCTCCTATAAGCCGGAGGATGTCGATAAAGAACTCGCGGCGGTAGGGGCGGCGGGGAGGTTGAGGAAGCACCGTTTTAGCGGGGGCGTCGATACGCGCACGTGGGGGAGTGGCTGATGACGCCTCCTGAACCCACTTCATGTACCCTTTGTGGAGGTTAAAAGTTGCAACAATAAAAGGGGTTGTCGTGGGTGAGTTCATCTACACGATGAAAAACGTGCGCAAAGCACACGGTGACAAGGTCATTTGGACGATGTCACCATGGCCTTCTTTCCGGGCGCAAAGATTGGTGTTGTTGGCCCGAATGGTGCCGGTAAATCCTCCATCCTGAAAATCATGGCTGGTTTGGACCAGCCCTCCAACGGTGAGGCATTCCTCGACCCGGGTGCCACCGTGGGCATTCTGCTGCAGGAACCGCCGTTGAATGAGGAAAAAAACAGTCCGCGGCAACGTGGAAGAGGGCCTTGGCGAGATTTTTGCCAAGAAGAAGCGCTTCGATGAGATCGCCGAAGAAATGGCCACTAACTACACCGACGAGCTCATGGAAGAAATGGGCAAGTTGCAGGAAGACCTCGACGCCGCCGATGCCTGGGAGATTGACTCCAAGATCGAGCAGGCGCTGGAGGCTCTGCGCTGCCCGCCCGGCGATGAGCCCGTCACCCACCTTTCCGGTGGTGAGCGGCGCCGCGTCGCCCTGGCTAAGCTGCTGCTTTCGGAGCCTGACCTGCTGCTTCTAGACGAGCCCACCAACCACCTCGACGCCGAATCCGTCCTGTGGTTGGAGCAGCACCTGGCCAAATACCCCGGTGCCGTCCTGGCCGTCACCCACGACCGCTACTTCCTCGACCACGTTGCGCAATGGATTTGCGAAGTCGACCGCGGCAAGCTCTACCCCTACGAAGGTAACTACTCCACCTACTTGGAGAAGAAAGCCGAACGCCTCGACATCGCAGGCAAAAAAGACCAGAAGCTGCAAAAACGACTCAAGGAAGAACTCGCCTGGGTCCGCTCCGGCGCGAAGGCCCGCCAGGCCAAAAACAAGGCCCGTCTGCAGCGCTACGAAGAAATGGCCGCCGAAGCCGAGCAGTACAAGAAACTCGACTTTGAAGAAATCCAAATCCCGACGCCGCCGCGCCTGGGCAACCAGGTTGTGGAAGTCAGCAGCCTGAACAAGGGTTTCGACGGCCGCGTCCTCATCAAAGACCTTTCCTTCACCCTGCCCCGCAACGGCATCGTCGGCGTGATCGGCCCCAACGGCGTGGGCAAAACCACGCTGTTCAAAACCATCGTTGGCCTGGAAAACCCCGACGAGGGCGATGTGAAAGTCGGCCAAACCGTCCAACTCTCCTACGTGGACCAGAACCGCGAAAACATCGACCCGGAAAAAACCGTGTGGGAAGTAGTCTCCGACGGCCTGACTACATCGTGGTTGGGCAAAACGAAATGCCCTCCCGCGCGTACCTCTCAGCCTTCGGCTTCAAAGGTGCCGACCAGCAAAAACCCGCCAAGGTTCTCTCCGGTGGCGAACGCAACCGCCTCAACCTCGCGCTCACCCTCAAACAAGGCGGCAACCTCATCCTCCTCGACGAGCCCACCAACGACCTCGACGTGGAAACCCTTTCCTCCCTGGAAAACGCCCTGCAGAAATTCCCCGGCTGCGCCGTGGTGATCTCCCACGACCGCTGGTTCCTCGACCGCACCTGCACCCACATCCTCGCGTGGGAAGGCAACGTCGAAGAAGGGCAATGGTTCTGGTTTGAAGGCAACTTCGAGGAATACGAAAAGAACAAGGTCGACCGCCTCGGCCCCGAGGCTGCGCGCCCGTCCCGCGTGACCCACAGGAAACTCACCCGCTAAAGCGGAGGTTTGCCGGGGCGGGGCGGGGTTTATGTACCGGCACGTCACATGTGCTTATGCTCAAGCACGAAAATGGGGTGTTTTTCGGCTTGGAGATAAGCACATTTGACGTGCTTGTCATATAGGTCCACTGCCAGGTCCGAAAACACCCTGTTTCCGTACCCAGCGATAGACCTTTTTCTATGCAAGCGTTTGCACTAACGGTGTTCAAGACCGCTATGAATGCTGTGATCTATCAAACTGCACGTTCGGCCAGGTAAAAGGACAGTTTGGTAGATCGTCGCCAACCGCACACCTGCAGCGCTCTACCAAACCGCCACCCCTGCAAAGTATGTATACCGCCAATCTCAAAACTTCAACCTCCATCATCGATTAACCTGCGCATATGCCCAATACCTCTAGCGTTAACATATTTTTTATCGCCTGAGTTCCTGGCCCGATTTGTGGTAGAAAAGGGGGGACTGTTTTCTTGCGTAGGGGCCGTGCTGTTCTGTGGCGCGGTTGTTGCGCAGGTTTTTTGGTGAAGGGAAGGCTGCTCGGATATGGGCGAACGTGGTAATCAGCATGACGTGACTGAGGGCGCTGTGGTGCATGTGTGTCGGATTCCGGTGAGGTGGTCGGATTTTGATCGTTTTGGCCATCTAACTAATTCCGCGTATGTGGAGGTGGCGCAGGAGGCGCGTTTGGATTGGGCACATCAGGAGTTTGTGCAGAAGGGCATGGATGTGCCATCTGTTTTTGTGCGGCATATTACTGCTGATTATCGTCTTCCGATTTTGCCCACGGCGACTGAGGTTCAGGTGGAAACCGAGGTTGTGCAGGTGAAAACCACGTCGTTTACCACTCGCCAGACTATTAAGAATGAGAAGGGCGAGGCTGCGTGCGTGGTGGAGTGCGTGCAGATTGCGATGGATTTGAAGACGGCATCGCCGCGCGCGATTGAGGCGCATGAGATGAAGGTGCTCGCCCGCGGCAAGAGCGAAGAGAGCCAGGACTAGCCATGTCCCCAACCCAGGATCACTTGACCATTACGTCGGGCGAGTCGGGCTTGCGGGCGTTGTTGTTGCGTGCTCATGGGTTGGATGAGCAGGCGACGGTGCGTTTCCGTCAGCTGGGGGAGCAGGTTGATTGTTTTGTCACCACTCCGTTCCGCGTCCTGGCGAGCCGCCGCGTGGTCGGGGAGGTCTCACGGGATGGCGCTGCGGCTGGGGTGTCGGCGGTGCTGGAGGCGCTGGATAGCTCCCCGGAAAACGCTTCTTTAGGTCCGGCTCGCGACGCTATGTTTCCCGGCGCGCTTCCGCCGGCGTCGGGGTTTGTGTTGGTTGATGAGCTTCCGGTGGGGGTTGTCCGTGATCTTGCTGATCAGGGCCGCGCCTTGGCCAGGCAGTTTTCGGGTCCGATGGGCCCGCCAGCGTCGTTGATGGATCAGACGGTGATTACCGCGACGTCGTCAAGCGGTGACACGAGCGTGGAGGTGCCGATGCGCGCGGTGTTTGCGTGCACTGCCCTGCAGTTGATTCCGGGTGGCGTCGGCACCGGAGGAGATTCCCAGGCAGTTGCGGGTGTCGTCGGTGGGGCGCTGGTTGCGTATCGACGCCCCGTTTGGTTCCGTTTACTTCTCAGCTGGCGGTTTTTCGCTCGTAGACCGCTTAGTCTAGACTGTGGTTTACTGTACTGTCCGTACCGTTGTTTGGAGGAAGAGTGTCCCAGCGAGGTTTTGCTACGAACGCCGTCCATGCGGGCTACGCGCCTGACCCGAATGTGGGGGCCGTGAATCCGCCGATTTACGCCTCCACCACCTTTGTGCAGGACGGATTGAACGAGCTGCGCGGTGGTTTCGAGTACACGCGCTGCGGCAATCCGACGATCGCCGTGCTGGAGGAGGCGGTGGCCACCCTGGAGGGCGGCGAGTACGGTCGGGCGTTTTCGTCGGGGATGGCGGCGACGGATGTGGTGCTGCGCGCGGTGCTGCAACCAGGGGACCATATGATCGTGGGCAATGATGCCTACGGTGGCACGTTCCGACTGATCGATACGGTGTTTGGCCAGTGGGGTGTGGAGTATTCGGTGGTGGATACCGCCGATGCGCAGGCGATCGCCGGGGCGTTGCAGTCTAACACCAAGCTCATCTGGGTGGAGACCCCCACGAACCCCCTGCTGAACGTGTCGGATATTGCGGCGTTGGCCGAGGTGGCTCACTCGAACGGCACGCTGGTGGCGGTGGATAACACCTTCGCCACCCCGTATCTGCAGCAGCCGCTGGCGTTGGGTGCGGACGTGGTGGTGCATTCCACCACGAAGTACCTGGGCGGGCATTCGGATGTTGTCGGGGGCGTGGTGGTGTGTAACGACGCCGAGTTGGATGAGAAAATCCAGTTTCTGCAGGGCGGCGCGGGTGCGATCCCCAGCCCGTTTGACGCCTTTCCTGACGATCCGCGGATTGAAAACCCTGAATCTGCGCATGGATAGGCACTGCGCAAACGCGCAGGCCGTGGCTGAGTTGTTGGACTCTCACCCGAAGGTTGCTTCTGTGCTGTACCCGGGGCTTGCTGGCCATCCAGGCCACGAGGTGGCGGCCCGTCAGATGCGGGGGTTCGGCGGCATGGTGTCGGTGCGATTCCATGACGAGGACGCGGCCCGGGCGTTTTGCCTGAACACCACGTTGATTTATCTTGCGGAGTCGCTGGGTGGCGTGGAATCGCTGCTGGAACACCCGGCATCGATGACCCACCAGTCGGTGGAGGGATCGCAACTGGCGGTTCCGCGTGACTTGGTGCGCATCTCCGTGGGCATTGAGGATGTTGATGATCTCCTCGCCGATATTCGGGCCGCGCTGGAGGCCGTGCGCTAGAAAACCGCACACATGTAGGTAATCTGGCGGACAGGGTACGGCATCATCTCTTTTTAGGTGGGCATCGCATGGTTATGGGCATCAGGCGCACAGACTGCAAAGCGGCGGCAATCATGGTGATTGTGGCGTTGCTGATAGTGGCCTCGGTCTCCGCCTGCGCCAACCAGCCACGGCAGCATATTGGTGGCTCGATTACCTATGTGGAGGCCCAGGAGTTCGATTCCCTGTACCCGCCTGCGGCGGATTTTTACCCGAATGGCGGGATTGTTCACAACATCACGGACCGCTTGTTGTTTCAGGATCCGGTGACGCTGGATTTGTACCCGTGGATCGCCACAGCCTTGCCGGAGGTGAATGAGAATGCCACGGAGTTCACGTTTAAGCTGCGTAAAGACGTCACCTATTCCGACGGCAGTCACGTGAACGCGGCGAATGTGGTGCGTAATTTTGACCTGTTTGGGCTGGGGGATGAGGGGCGTCGTTTTGCGCCGAGCCCCGCGTTGCCCCACTACCAGCGCGCGGAGGCGCTGGACGCGTACACGGTGAAGTTTTATTTTTCTGAACCGACCCCGGAGTTCCCGCAGGCGGTGTCCATGCCGCGCGCGGGCCTGCTTGCCGATGCGACCCTGAAGCGCACAATGGAGGGCTTCGGCCCGGGGCACGCCACGGACATTGTGGCCTCGGGGCCATTTGTGGTGTCGGATGAGCGCGTGGGGGAGGAGTTGACCCTCACCGCCCGCGATGATTACAACTGGGCACCCGCTGTCCGTGAGCACGAGGGCCGCCCGGCGATTGATTCCGTGCGGGTGGTGTTCAACCAGGAGGACACCGAGCGCGTGGGTCTGGTCACGGGCAGGGCGGCTGATATTGCCGCACGCATCGACCCCTCCGACGAGTCTCAGGTGCGCCAGGCCCGCCTGAACCTGGTCGCGGCGTCGACAAGGGGCGTGAACAACAGTCTCACTTTCCGCCCGGGCCACCCGTTGTTGCAGGATAAGCGCGTGCGGCAGGCCATCATCGCGGGTGTCGATCGCAAGGCCATTCGCGACGACCTCTTCACCGACAGCTACCCCCTGGCCACCTCCATACTGGCGGAGCAGGCCCCCGGCTACAAGAAACAAAAAAACCGTACAAGCACGACACCGCCCGCGCCAACACGCTTCTCGACCAGGCCGGCTGGGTGCGCAACCCCGACGACGGCATCCGTGAGAAAAACGGCCAGCGCCTCAGCCTCAACGTCAACGACGCTCTGCCCCTCCCGCGCTCCAAGGAGGTGGTGGCCATGCTGCAGGAACAGCTCAAAGACATCGGCGTGGAAATCAATTTCTACCCCGGGGACTTCGCCGACCAGGTTGAAGCCGTGAAAGACCCCAACAAAATCCAGTTGTTCCACTCCATGTCCGACGGCACCCTATACCAGCAGTTCTCCACCTCGCGTATCGACGCCGCGCACAACACCCACTCCGATGGCAGCCTGCTCGACCCACAGCTTGAGGAACTTCTTGCTCCCCAAACGGTGGAGCAGGCCCAGGACTACCTGACCGAACAGGCGTATGTGCTTCCCCTCGTGGAGCAGCCAGTGGTGTATGGGTTGCGCACGTATGTGCACGGCTTTGACACCGACCCGACCGGACTGCCGTCCTTCTATCAGGTATCCAGGCTCGGCCGCTAATCCTGCTTATTGATCCTTATTGATCAGCATGTCCGCCACCCGCTCCATGTGATTCCACAGGGCGGCTCGGTGGGCGTCGTCAAGCTGATCCTCGCTGATGGTGTCGATGGCGTTGGACATGAGTTCCAGCCAGCGGTCCCGCTCGGCCTGCCCAATGCTGAAATGGTGGTGGCGCATGCGCAGCCTTGGATGACCACGATTTTCGCTAAACGTCTGCGGCCCGCCCCAGTACTGCGCGAGGAACCACTTAAGACGCTGCTCAGCGCCCTCCCAATCGTCGTGGGGATACATCGGGCCGATCAGATCATCCTCGCGGACCTGCTGGTAAAAGCGATGCACGAAAGTGGAGAACGTCTCCTCGCCGCCGACCGCGTCATAAAAGCTGGTTGCTGGTTCAGTCATGGTGACTAACTCTATCGGATGGCTCTTCGCGGGCGAGATGAGTGTGCATTTCATAGATCACAACAACCAGATTGCTGCTCATGCTCTATCAAACTGTCAAAAAACCCTGTAAAAATGGCAGTTTGATAGAGCACGGTGAGTGAAAAGCCTTGAACACCGTTAGTGCAAATTTTTTGCATAAAAATAGGTCTACTGCCAGGTACGGAAACCTCCCATTTTTCGAACCCAGCGGTAGACCTACATGACAAGCACGTAAAATGTGCTTATCTCCAAGCCGAAAAAAACACCCCATTTTCGTGCTTGAGCATAAGCACACTCCCTACAGCGCGTTCACAATATCGTCGACGAGCCGGGCGGCGACGCGGGCGGTGCGCTCGTCAACGTCGTAGCGGGGGTTGAGTTCCACGACGTCGACAAGCGCGAGTTTGCCGGTTTCGGCGGCGGCGATGGCCATGGCGCGGACGAGAGCGAGGTCGATACCCACGGCGGCGGGGGCGCTGACGCCGGGGGCAACGGAGGCGGGGAGGGCATCAAGGTCGATGCTGAGGTGCAGTGTGTCTACACCCGCAGCGACTTCCCGGATCAGGCCGGCTGCCTGGGCGGGTGTCATGCTGGCGAGTTCGTCGTCGGTGTAGTAGCTGACCCCGAGTTTTTCGGCTTCGCTGAACAGTGCCCGGGTGTTGTTGGGTCGGGAGATTCCGAAGACGGTGTAGTTGAAGTCTTTGCCTGTGATGTCGGCGATTTGCCGGAAGGGGGTGCCGGAGGTGGGTTGGTCGGCAACGCGGAGGTCAAAGTGGGCGTCAATGTTGATGATTCCCACGCTTCCCCCGGTGGCCCGGCGGAGTCCACGGTGTGAGCCGAAGGCCGTTTCGTGCCCGCCGCCCAGCACTATCACGGTGTGTCCTTTGCTGATCAGGGCATCAACGGCGGAGCTGAGGCTGTCGTGGCCGCCTTCAAGGTTGGTGTGGTGGACGGTGATGGTGCCCACATCGTAGAGCGGTGTGTCGTGGTGGACTGCCAGTCCGGCGAGTGCGGACATGATGTGTTCTGGGCCGCGTGAGGCACCTGTTCGTCCGTGGTTGCGGCGTACTCCCTCGTCGGAGGCGAAGCCGATGAGTGCCACGCCGGGCGCGTCCTCCAGTTCGTCCAGGTCCTGGATGGTGGAGTGCCAGCGTGCGTGTTCGGGGCCGGGGCCGTCGTTGCGGCCAACCCACGGGGATGAAGTGAAGTCGCTCATAACCGCAAGGATAGGCCATATAGGATAGTCAGCGTGGCTTCGAAGGTTCCGGCGGCGGCGCAGACATTGCAGATTTTGGCGTTGCTCAGCCATATTGATGTGCCGATTTCGGCGGCGCGCATTCAGGCGGAGCTGGGGCTGCCACGTTCGACTACCTATCACCTGCTGACAGTGATGCGTGACGCTGGTTTTGTGACTTACCTCCCGGACACGCGGACGTATGGTTTGGGGCTGGCGGCGTATAGCATGGCCAGCGCATATACCACTCAGCAGCCGCTGGTGCGGGCGACGGCGAAGCATGCCAGGGAGTTGGCAAAGCTGGTGGGCGGAAGCGCGCATGTGGGGCGGCTCGTCGGGGGTGAGGTGGTGTATTTGTTGGAAGAACGTTCCCCGCGGGGGGTGTCCTTGATCACGGACGTGGGGGTGCGGTTGCCTGCAGCCGCCACTGCGAGTGGGCGAGCGATGTTGGCGCAGCTTCCGGCGGCAGAGTTGAAGGCGCTGTATGGCGTGGTGGGGCACGGGTCGTACAGGGAGTGGCTGGCACCGATCACCGAGGCCAAACATCGTGGTTGGGGGTCGGAATCCGAGGAGGTCAGCCCCGGTCAGGAAAGCCTCGCGGTGGCGGTGGTGGATCATATGGGCCGTCCGGCTGCGGCGCTGGCGGTCACGTTTCGCGTCGGCAGCCTCGATAAAAACCGGGTCAACGAGGTGATCGAGCAGTTGCAGTCCCGGGCGGCGATGCTGGAGTCGGCGTTGTTTGGGCGGTAGGTACCGATAGGTGTTTTGTTAAGCTGGTGCTCACTGCGCTTGGCTGTCGCGCAGACGTCACATTTCTGCTGGATTGTTATGCACTGTAAGGAGCGCAGGTTATCATGAACGCTGTTTCTGTTGGTGTCGGGCCGTTGAGCATTGATGATGTGGTCAATGTCGCGCGTTTCGACGCCCCCGTCGAACTCACCGATGAAGCGCTGGCCACCATCGCCGACACCCGCCACCGCATCGAAGAACTAGCCAACGACCCCACCCCCGTTTACGGTATTTCCACCGGTTTCGGCGCGTTGGCCCGCCGCCACATTCCCAAGGATCTTCGCGCCCAGCTGCAGCGCAGCCTCGTGCGTTCCCATGCTGCGGGTAGCGGCCCCGAGGTGGAGCGAGAAGTAGTGCGCGCCCTGATGCTGCTGCGCCTGTCCACCCTGGCCACGGGCCGCACGGGTGTGCGCCCAGTGGTGGCGTCCACCTATGCTGCCGTGCTCAACGCCGGAATCACTCCGGTGGTGCATGAGTACGGGTCGCTGGGCTGCTCGGGGGGATTTGGCCCCGCTGGCGCACTGTGCCCTGGCGCTCATGGGTGAGGGGTTTGTGCGTGTGGGTGCCGACGGCCCCGTCATCCCTGCCGCCGACGCCCTGGCCGATCATGGCATCGAACCCCTGGTACTGGAAGAAAAGGAGGGCCTGGCGCTGATCAATGGCACTGACGGCATGCTGGGCATGTTGTGCTTGGCTATTCATGACCTCACGCGCCTGGCGCAGGTCGCGGATATTTCCACCGCCATGACGGTGGAAGGGCTCTGCGGCAGCCTGGGCGTGTTTGATGATGACCTGCAGCAACTACGTCCGCACCCCGGTCAGGCCGTGAGTGCCGCGAATGTGCGCCTGGTGGCGGGGAACTCGGAGATTCTGGCGAAAAGCCGGGAGGATTTCAGCCGCAGCCACGTCCAGGATGCCTACTCGGTGCGTTGTTCACCGCAGGTCACCGGCGCTTTCCGGGATACTATCGACCACGCCCGGCGCGTCGCGGACTGGGAGCTTGCGGCAGCGGTGGATAACCCGGTGGTGGCGTTGGATGGCCGGGTGGCATCGAACGGGAATTTCCATGGCGCGCCGGTGGCGTATGTCCTGGATTTCTTGGCTATTGTGGCGGCTGATGTGGCGAGCATGTCGGAGCGCCGGACGGATCGTTTCTTGGATGTCGCCAGGAACCGCGGGTTGAATGCGTTTTTGGCTGATGATCCGGGTGTGGATTCCGGCCACATGATTGCGCAGTATACGCAGGCTGCGATTGTGTCTGAGCTGAAGCGTAATGCGGCTCCTGCGAGCGCGGATTCTATTCCGTCGTCGGCGATGCAGGAGGACCACGTGTCCATGGGCTGGTCGGCGGGCCGGAAGCTGCGCCGGAGTGTGGATGGGTTGATTCGGGTTCTGGCCATCGAGGTGCTCACCGCAGCTCGGGCAATTGACATGCGTGCGCCGCTGGCACCTGCCGTGGGGACGGGCGCCGTGGTGGCCTGCCTGCGCGAGGTGATCGAAGGCCCTGGTACGGACCGTTTCCTCTCGCCGGAGATTGAGAAGACGGTGGAGTTGGTGGCATCCGGCGCGGTGGTGGATGCCGTGCGCGCTGCGGTGGGTGAGCTGGGGTAGCCCGCCCAGAACCCACCCCTAAACCGGTGCATTGCCCTCCACTCACGCTAGTGTCTGGTATCCCAGACAAGTTCCCTCGTCCCGCTATCCCGCCCTGATTGTGTTCGTGATTACACTCAAGCGCACATGTTATCTCCGACGCAGCCGGGCGTGGTGGCGCGGTGACAGCCCCGACGTGTTCCCTCACCTGAGGGTGAGTCGGACTGTGCTGCTGCGGCAGGCGCGGCGTCGATAAACAGAGACGGTAAAGAGCTGAAAAGAGGGACAATGATGAATGCACCACGGGAGGTGCGTGCCCCGCGCGGCACGGAACTCAACGCGAAGAGCTGGCAGACGGAAGCGCCGCTGCGCATGCTGATGAACAACCTGGATCCCGAGGTGGCGGAACGCCCGGAGGACCTGGTGGTGTACGGCGGCACGGGCCGCGCGGCCCGCAGCTGGGAGGCGTTTGATGCGATTGTGGAGACGCTGAAAGACCTGGAAGACGACGAGACTCTGCTGGTGCAGTCGGGCAAGCCGGTGGGGGTGTGGCGCACGAACCCGTGGGCACCGCGCGTGCTGATCGCTAATTCCAACCTGGTGGGGGACTGGGCGACCTGGCCGGAGTTCCGCAAGCTGGAGGCCGAGGGCCTGATCATGTACGGCCAGATGACCGCCGGGTCGTGGATTTACATCGCCACCCAGGGGATTTTGCAGGGCACGTTTGAAACATTCGCCGCGATCGCGCGGAAGCGCTTCGGCGGCACCCTCGCGGGCACCTTGACCCTCACGGGCGGGTGCGGCGGCATGGGCGGTGCGCAGCCACTGGCCGTGACCCTGAACGGCGGGGTGTGCATCATCGCCGATGTGGACGAAGCCCGGCTGAAGCGCCGTCAAGCCAAACGCTACCTGGACGTGGTGGCCACAGACCTCAACGAGGCGATTGCGCTGGCCACGGAGGCGAAAGAGCAGAAGAAGCCGCTGTCCGTCGGCGTTGTGGGCAACGCCTCCGAGGTGTTCCCGGAAATGTTGCTGCGGCATCGCGCCGGGGAGTTCACGGTGGATATTGTCACCGACCAGACCAGCGCGCATGACCCGCTGGCCTACCTGCCCAGCGAGGTGGCGTTTGAGGATTGGCAGCGGGAGGCAGCCGAAGACCCCACGACGTTCACCAAGAAAGCCCGCGAGTCGATGGCGTCACAGGTGCAGGCCATGGTGGAGTTCCAAGACGAGGGCGCGGAGGTGTTCGACTACGGCAACTCCATCCGCGACGAAGCCCGCCTCGCCGGCTACAACCGCGCGTTTGAATTCCCCGGTTTCGTGCCCGCCTACATTCGTCCCCTGTTCTGTGAGGGCCTGGGCCCGTTCCGGTGGGCTGCACTGTCCGGCGACCCGGAGGACATTCGGGTCACTGACCAGGCGCTGAAGGAACTCTTCCCCGACAATGAGCATCTGCACCGCTGGCTGGACGCCGCCGAGGAGTTCGTGGAGTTTGAGGGCCTGCCCGCCCGCATCTGCTGGCTGGGTTACGGCGAGCGCCACAAGGCCGGGTTGTTGTTCAACCAGCTGGTCAAGGAAGGCAAGGTCAAGGCCCCGATTGTTATTGGTCGCGACCACCTGGATTCCGGCTCGGTGGCCTCCCCGTACCGCGAGACCGAATCCATGCTGGACGGTTCTGACGCCATTGCGGACTGGCCACTGCTCAACGCCCTGACCGCCACCTCCTCCGGTGCTACCTGGGTGTCCATTCACCACGGCGGCGGTGTGGGCATCGGACGCTCCATCCACGCAGGTCAGGTGTGTGTTGCCGACGGTACTGACCTGGCGGCACAGAAAATTGACCGCGTGCTCACCAACGACCCGGGCATGGGCGTGATCCGCCACTTCGACGCCGGTTACGACCGCGCCGCCGAGGTGGCCAAGGAACGCGGCGTTCGCGTGCCCATGCCGTTCGTCTCCAGGGAGGACTAACACCATGACCAGCACCGCCACGCTTTTCACCAACATCGGCGAGCTCCGCACCGTCAGCGACCTGGGCACGCTTCACGACGCCGCGCTCGTCGCCGAGGACGGCATCATCACCTGGGTTGGCGCCGCCGCCGACGCCCCCGCCTGCGACACCCAGGTGGATCTCGAAGGGCGGGCGGTGCTGCCCGGATGGGTGGACTCCCACACCCACATGATTTTCGACGGCGACCGCGCCGCCGAGTTCGAAGCCCGCATGGCCGGGCAGGACTACGCCGCCGGGGGCATCGCCATCACCATGAACGCCACCCGCGCCGCCAGCCCCAAACGCCTTCGTAAGCTTCTCGACGCCCGCGTCCACGCCGCGCACCTCGGCGGCACCACCTCGCTGGAAACCAAAACCGGGTACGGCCTCGACGTAGAGAGCGAAGCCCTAGCCGCGCAGCTGGCGGCCGATGCCGTAGGCGATGTCACCTTCCTCGGCGCGCACGTCGTCCCGCCCGGCGCGGACCCGGAAGACTACGTTGACCTGGTCACCGGCGACATGCTGGATGCGGTGGCCCCCCACGTGCAGTGGATTGACGTGTTTTGTGAACGCGGTGCCTTCACCGAAGACCAGTCGCGCCGGGTACTTCGTGCTGGCCAAGAGCGTGGCCTGGGCGTGCGTGTGCATGGCAACCAATTGGGTGAGGGCGCGGGTGTTGCGTTGGCGGTGGAGCTCGGCGCGGCCAGCGTGGATCACGTGAACTACCTCACCGACGCTGATGTGGATGCCCTGGCGGGGTCAGATACGGTGGCCACGGTGCTGCCTGCCTGTGATTTGTCCACCCGGCAGCCCCTTGCCCCGGCGCGGCGGCTGCTGGATGCTGGTGCAACGGTGGCGATTGCCAGCAATTTGAACCCGGGTACGTCGTACACGTCGTCAATGAATTTTTGTGTCGGAACGGCAGTGCTGCAGATGGGGCTCAGCCTGGATGAGGCGATCCGCGCCGCCACCTGGGGTGGTGCGCGGGCACTGTGGCGCCATAATGTGCGGGGCGGCAAGGATCGCACGGGCCGCCCGGCTGTGGGCACGCTGGTGCCGGGCGCAGCCTGCGACCTGCATGTGCTGGACACGTCTCACGCGATTGACCTGGCGTATCGCCCGGGTATGCCGCTCACACATTCCACCTATGTTGCCGGAGTGCGGGTGGCCTGATTTAGGCAGCTCCGAAGCGGCGTCGGAGTTTGTTTTCGCAGCGCCCCGACATGACGGATCCGAGTTGTAGCAGGCGCATGGTGCGTTCCGCAGCGTTGGAAAGCAGTTCTCGCCCGTCCCGGACGGCGTGTTCCAGGGGCATGGGCACGGTCATGATGGAGGCGACGGCCCCGATGCCGATGTCGTGGACCTGGGGTGCGCCCTCCCCGAGCGAACCCGCGAGGGCGAGGACGGGCACGCCGGTGGCCTGGGCGCGGCGGGCGATTTCGGCGGGGACTTTGCCGTGCGGGGTTTGGTAGTCAATGGCACCCTCTGCGGTGATGACCAGGTCGGCTTCTTCAAACAGGTCGTCGAGGGTTTCGGCGTGGCCGTTCAGCATGGAGCCTAAGAACACGTCGAAACGGTTGTGGGCCTCCGCGCCAAGAGCCATGAGTCCGGCACCCAAGCCCCCGGATGCCCCGGAACCGGGGCCGGTGTGGATATTGGTGTCGGGGATTGAAGGTCTGAACCAGCAGGTCAGCCCAGTGTGTCAGGGGCGCGACCTAGGCTGTCCACCTGTTCCGGGGTGGCGCCTTTTTGCGGCCCGAACACGGCGGCGACACCGTGGTCGCCGGTGAGGACGTTGTGCATGTTGCAGGCCAGGTGGAGTCGCGCCTGGTGGATGCGGGGGTGCAGGTTGGTGGTGTCGATGCTGGCGGCATTGTGGAGGAAGTTCCCGCCGAGGCCGATGTCCGCGCCATTCTCGTCCAGGATGCGGACGCCCAGTGCGGTGAGCGCCCCGGCCCCGCCGTCGGTGGTACCCGAGTCGCCGCAGCCGATGATGATGGTGCGCATGCCTTTGTCCAGGGCGTCGGCAATGAGTTCGCCGACACCGACGGTGCTGGTCATGCCCGGGTCGCGCATGTCGCTGGGCACAAGCGACAATCCGGCTGCGGAGGCCATTTCCACCACGGCGGTTTTGTTGGCCAGCTCCAGCCAGGTGGCGGCGACGCTCTGGCCCTCTACCGGACCCTGCACTTTCTTGTGGTGGGGGATGGCGTCGGGGCGGGCGGAGAGTATTTCGATGGTGCCCTCCCCGCCGTCGGGAATGGGCTGTCTGTCAATGCGTACCCCGGGATAGACGCGACGCACCCCTGCGGCGATGGCGTCTGCCACGTCTACTGCGCTGAGGCTTTCCTTGAATCCGCTGGGTGCCACAAGGATTCGTTCGGGCATGTACATGGGCATGATGGATCCTTTCGTGGAGTCTGTGCCGTGCATAGGTACAGGTGGCATTTAGAGGTATAGCGGAAGCCCGAGGTGAGGCCAGATCCAGAAGGAGAAGATAATGATGCTCACGATGTGCACTGGCAGTAGCAGCATGGACACGCGTAGGAGCTGCTGGTTGGTAAACACCGGAATGTCTTCCTTGATGGTGCTGAACATGGCCAGCGGCTTTGCGGAGGCGGGCAGGGTATGGCAGAAGCCCGCAGCGGCGGTGGAGATGAACGCCGCAGCCACCGGGTTCACGCCCACCGTGGGGGCGAGCATGACGATCATGGGGATGAGCACCGCCGACCGTGCCGACCGGGACTGGATGAGAATATGCGCCAGCGTCGACAGCACGATGATGAGCAGCACAAACACCGCCCGCGCCGTCCCAGATCCCGCGTTGAGAGTGTGCTCCGCCACGTATCGCGCGGCACCCGAGTTGGTGAGTGCATGGCTCATGGCCAGGGTGGCGGCCATGAACAGCAGCAGCGTCCACGGCACCTTCTTGATGGCTCATCCAGCGAGATCAGCCCAAACCCAGGTGCCACCACCACAAGGCCGCCAAGCAGCGCCACTAGGGCCGGGTGGATGCCGTGCAGCGACTCCGTACTCCACAGCAGCACCGCCAGGCACAACACCAGCAGCGACCGTGATTCCGACTGCGACAGTGGACCTTTGATCTTGTGTACCCCGCCCGCATGCTCCGCAAGGGATTCCAGGCTGAGATCCAGCTTCTCGCTCCGCTGCCTGCTTGACGACGTCGCGAACAAAATCACCTCCGCGGCCAGGTGCGAGGTGACTATAGCCAAAGGCAAACCGGCAATCAGCCAGCTGGCAAACCCGATTGATTTCAGGTTGTTGTCCTGCAGAATCTGGTCAGTAATCAGGTGCGCGCCCGCACCGATGAGCGAACCCACCGCCGAAAGCAGAATCACCGACGGGAACAACAAGCTTAGCGTGACCACCAGCCACGAATGTTGGGCTTTAAGTACCCTACCCAGGGCGACGAACACCGGCACCAACAGCGCTGCTCGGCCCGCCGTTGCGGGCACCGCAAACACCGTGCACACGGTGGCCAGTGTCACCGCGTGCACCAGCATGCGCGGGTTCTTCGTCCCGGCTGTGACGATGACCGCTCCACGCATGGCCAAGCCGGATGTGGCCACACCTGTCGAAATGATGAAAGCGCCGATGAGCAGCCACGTTGTTGTGTCGCCCAGCGGGCCGAAAAACTCGTCGACTGTGATGACGCCCGTGAGCACCAAGATACTGGAGCCACCTAGGGCAACGTAGGTGTCGTCAATGGAGGAAAATACCCAAAACCACACCGCCACCCCGAACACCGCGAATGTGGTGCGAGCGTCCCGTGGGAGGGAATCAGGCAGTTGCCACAGTACCAAGGCCAGCAGTAGGGCCGACACGATGGGGGCGATGCGATCTTTGCGCAGTACGTACTCATGAAACGCCTCCCTCACCCACGTGAAGCGTCGCGAACCCAGCTCCTGGTCCAACCGCTTGGCGGTGTGTACCGATGGGGGAGTAGTGGCGTAGTGGGAGGCATCATCTGGTGTATCCGCTTGCCTGTCGCTGGCCTGGGTCGCGCTCGGGGGGGTCGTTAAGATCCTCTGCCTCTTCCCCTGCCTTCGGCTCTGGGTCCTCTGGGGCGTGGTGCCGTCCTCGTGAGAACTGCGGCGAGTCGTACAGCACCGATTCGTACCGTGCTGTCGGCGCGGGTGACGGGGACGTGGGACGCGGGGCGTCGTCAGGATGGTCGGTTGTCTGGCCGCTTCGGCGTTCAGCGGATTCATGCAAAGGAGATCACCTCAATCGGTAACCAGCACCACGAACTGTTTCTACTCTTTCTGAACCAATTTTCTTTCGTAAAGTCCGAATATACACGTCCACAACATTTGAGCCAGGATCAAAATCCATGCCCCACACTTTGCTCAAGAGTTGAGCGCGTGACATCACCTCACCTGGGTTTCTCATCAGAGTTTCTAATAAACCCATTTCACGGCGAGAAACATCCCGCCATTTACCCCCCACTTTGACCCGTTGAGTCCGTAGATCCAGGGTTAAATCATCGCGAGTAAGAATGTGGGAGGAATCACCTTCGGAACGATCCATGAGGCGCAAACGAATGCGGGCCAAAAGTTCCGCAAATTGGAACGGCTTAGGCATGTAGTCATTTGCCCCACCCTCTAGGGTGCGTACGCGGTCCTCAATGTTGGTCCTAGCCGTCAATACGATCACTGGGAGTATCTCCTGCACAGCACGAAGCTGCCGCAGCACCTCGACCCCATCAATCTCAGGCAGGCCCAGATCAAGGACCATGAGGTCAAAGGCGCCGGTCCGTGCGAGATTAAAGGCATCAACCCCGTCTTCTGCAATGTCGCAGGTGTAGCCCGCTGCGGTGAGTCCGCGGTCAATGAAGTCCGCGATGCCTCTGTCGTCCTCAGCGATCAAAATACGACTCATGGTCTAGTCTCCTTCATGATCAACCCATCCCAATTAACTCACTGTGCCCTGGTCATCCCCGTCGTATGGACGACCAGCCGGCAAATCAAGCCCAAATGTCGCGCCGTAGCCCTCAGAAGATTCCACCCACGCAGAACCATCATGCGCATCCGCAATGGCCCGAACGATAGACAAACTAATCCTGCCCCATTATGCCGTTTAATGGAGCCACGTCCGCGACTAAAACGTTCAAATAGCCCCGGAAGAACGTCGGCCGGAATACCTGGGCCAAAATCTCTAATCCACAGGCGTAAAATGCGGTTCTCACCTTGGCCAATAAACGCACTACCAATCTCAATGGCGTCGTTATCTGTGGTGTGGCGAATAGCATTATTAAAAAGTTCCAACATTGCCTGTGTGATGCGTTGCTCATCCACATACACCATGCCTTCCGCCACCGCAGTTAAGCGGATAGTGCGCGTTGCCATCACATGTGTTTTATCCTCAATATCGATGGTCAACTCGGCGGCATCCACCATGGTGGGGTGCACAAAATCGGCGGAGTCGGCAATGGCCAGGGTGAGCAAATCATTAACAATGCGCGCCATGCGGTCCAGCTCGTCGATGGTCAGGGAAATGGATCGTTCCCGTTCCTCGTAGCTCGCGTCGTTGAGTAGTTCCAGCTGGCCCCGGATCACCGTAATGGGGGTGCGCAGCTCATGGCCCGCGTCGTCCACAAACTGCCGCTGGTCGCGGTAAGAGCGCTCCAAGCGATCCAGCATGCCGTTAAACGTTTGCGCCAACTGCGCGATTTCGTCATGCCCCACCACGGGAACGCGCTGCGACAAATCCGAATCAGTAATACTTGCCGCCACCCGGCGTAAATCACGCAACGGTGCGAGAATCTGACCTGCCACCAGCCACGCGATAAACGACGTCACGGCCAAACCACCGGCTCCCACCAGCGCAATCGACCCCATCTGCCCAGAAACCTCGGACCGTGATGGTTCGGTAAACACCGCCACCACAAACACGCTTTCCGAGCCCTGGTACTTAAACTGCCCTTGGTCCTGATGGCTTTCCGGCTGGCCATGTGGGCCAGAGGTCGTCACCGCCACCCGTCCCCAATGCACCTGGCCCAGCTCACTATCCTTGTAGACGCCTGAAGGATTGTCCGACTGCAACACACTACTCACCAGCGGGCTGTTGGACTGCACCTCACGCACATGCGACCCACTGTTGCCCGATAAATCCATCTGGATCAGCTGACCGTCCACCATGCCGAAAAATAGCCTGATTGTTGGACACAATCTGGCGGGACAGATACACCTCCATCATGCGCCGGGACGTCGTAAACGGCGCCGCCGTTTGGGGGTCTGTGCCGCTTTCCACGAATGCCCGAAACTCCGAAACCTCCTGCTCTACCGTTGCGTTCGCGTCCTCTTCAATGCGCGAAAACAGGAACGTTCGTGTGGTCAAAATGACGGCAAGCAACGCCAACAACACCGTGGCGATAATCCAGTAGGAAATACGCCAGCGAGCGGAAGTTTGGTGCTTCATGGTCGTACCTCAAGCCCCCCGCTGCGCTAGTTGCCAGCGACGTCACCGATGACGTCAAGCGGCTGATAGTTGAGCGGTACCTGTGGGAACAACGGGCAGTACGACCGGGGGATGCCAGGGAGTTGCAGTGCGGGCGGTGGTGGTGGGGCGGGGTTCTGGTTCGCTGCAGGGCTTTGCGCGGTGTCGGCCTCCACAGGCGGTTGCGAATGCACTTCCGAGCTTTGTGGTTCCCCGGGTGTGGTGGATGGGGCGGCACCTTCAGACGACTTCTGGATCTGGGTATGCAAAACTACCGGCGAGGGATCCACGCGCGGTATCTGCTTGTTGTTAGTAAGCGCTGCGCCGGCGATGGCAAGCCCGATCAGCGCTACTAAGGTTCCGACCAGGGGGAGGAACCGACGAATGTCATCCATGTATTCCAGTAATAATCTAGAGGGTAGGCGGCTCGTTAATTCATACGTGAAAAATTTTCATCATCCCAGTACAGGACTGGTATGACTATAGTGTTTCTGCTTGCAAATTTGGGGGTACACGCCGGAGGTCTTCGGGCGTTATCGGTCAGAAAACCTCCCATAAGTGTGCGGTGCGTCAATGAAATCAGTGAAAAAGTCCAACGGGGGTAGTGGACATGTGAACTATGGGCAGGTTGCCTTCACGAAGATACTATCAGTTCGACTGTGATCAGCTTCATAAAAACCTGTCCCCTCTACTATCCAGGTATTGCCCTCATGTGTTACTTTTGTGTGCTCAATTGAACCAGGGACATCGTCATCAATCTTGATGTTCACACTGGGGGTCTCAATGTGGAGTTCATCCAGGCGGGGGTTGTTGTCTGGCGAGGTTATGTCCATCTCTAGCTCGCCACTGATCTTGTCGACGCCCGCATCAACATCAAGGTCGCCGTCTGCGTCCTCATCAACGCATATCACCGGGCCGAAGGCATCTTTTAGCTGGTTGCCCGCAACCTGAATCTCTAGCCGTGCGGCGGCAGTGTTTGGCTCTGTGGAGGCCGTGGGGGTGACCGTTGACGTGGGAATGCCGCTGGTGCCATCGTCACTGGGCAGTGGCATGACGGTGACGCTGCTGGGAAGCTGTGTTGTTGCCGTTGGAGGAGCAGGCGCCCAAGCCAATAACAAGGACAGACGCTGCTGCAAGTGCTGCGCCTACGCGGAGTGTGGTGTTCATAAGGGGACTACTTTCTCTTCACGCCTTGTACTGGGGACAGTACGAAGAACAATGCGAGCATAAAACGCGACAGGAATGGGGCGAAAGGGGACGGGGCTTGAAGTGTTATGTGGAGTTAAGAATGCACGGAATGTGGGGGCGTCGTTTTAACGTCCATTGTGCTCCGAGTGTGGGAAATGGAGTTTGTTGCACCGTGAAGGCAATATGCGCGCACAGGAATGCTGTAGCTGTTGCGCTGCTGCGCGATGCGGGGTGCTCATGATGAAAATTTTAGAAGGTTTACCCTGGGTAACCAAGCAAAAGTTTATTAAAAAGTTGTCATTTTATTTGCTAAGTGTGACCTTTTATCAAAGACGATGCAGGTCGACTCGATTCCTTGCCCCGAACTGCCTGAGAGCCTACTTGCCTGACTGATACTGCTTTCCTGTATCGATTTTTCTTTCCTGTATCGATTTTTCCCTATTCGTTTTTCACATTGCCGCTGTGTCAAGGTCGTATGCTGGATTCACCAGGGTACGCCACAGTGCGCGGTGATGCAGAAGGGTGTCGTGATGTCGAGGAAAATTGGACGAAAACGTAAACTACTTGTTTTTCTAGGTGTCCTTTGTGTGATTATTGCCATGGTGTTCGGCTTGCGTGCCTACAACATTCACACGTACGGCTCGATGTCGTCCGATGATGCCGCCAGTCTCGCCGATCCAGCAACCTACAACACCACTGTCGAGGGCGTCACAGTGTCCCGTTATGACCGTACCTATGTGCGCGGCTTTCACCTTGTGCCCACGCACCGGACCAAAGCGGGCAGCGTGATTGTCTTTGGCGGTTCAGAGGGAAGTTCGGACTTCAAGGACGCCGCAGAACTCGCCCGTAGTGGCGTGGAGGTGTATTCGCTGTTTTTCTTCGGCCAGGACGGTCAGCAGAGCGCCCTCAGGGAGGTGCCCTTGGAGTTCATTGAGGAAGTCCCTGCCTGACGCCCCACACCCGATCACGGTGCGCGGGGCGTCGAAAGGCGCGGAACTGGCGCTGAACCTGGCGGCTCGCTACCCGGAGATCGACAATGTGATCGCGGTTGCACCCAGCGCCTACAGCTTCAACGGGCTTGACTCCTCATCGGACCGCAGCCCGCATTCCTCGTGGAAGTGGCGGGGCGAGCCCGTGCCGTATGTTCCGTTTGCCGCTGATGCCACCATCATGATGCGCACCATCGGCGGTAGCCTCCTGGGGTTTCCCACCTCCTTCCGGGCCATGTACGACGCCAGCCTGAATAAGGCATCCGAGTCGGACCGTGAAACCGCCCGCATCAAGGTGGAAAACTTCAAGGGAAATATCCTGCTGCTGGCAGGCGAGGATGACAGGATGTGGGATTCCGCAGGCGCGGCCTCCATCATTGCCGATCACGCGTCACGACGCCCCGATGGATCCGGCACCGTCGAAAGCTTCACCTATCCAGGGGCCGGGCACGCACTTGGCGGCCCACGCTACATCGCTGGCCTTGACCTGGGCGGCAACGAGGACGCCAACAAGCACGCTCATCAGGACTCTGACAAGGTGATCATGCGGCACATTGCTGACTGGCACGAAGCGCAGTCAGAAGCACAGTAAGGAGAGGCATACTGTGCGCTTATCAACTATGCGGCATCAAAGCGCTGGTTGCGCAGCGCACGCTTCACGCGATCCTGATTCTCCGCCACCACGCGCGCCAGCCCTGCAGGAAGATCGTCCTGCGCGAGCAGCGCATCAGCGGCAGCAATAGCGTCCTCTGAAATGTCCCAGGTGGGGTAGAGGCCCGTGAGTACCTGCAGTGCCACCTCAGAGGAGAATCCCCGCCACAAATCCGCAGCTATCTCGAAGTAGCGCGGACCAAGGTCAGCGAGCGATGGTGCGGAACCCGGATAGGTAAAGCCGTCCAGCTTGTGGCGACGATACAGGTTGGACAAGGTACTGCTCACATCCGTCAACTCCGCAAACACGGCCTGCTTTGCTTCAGGGGTATTCACCGCGGCACGGGTGCGCTGGGCATAGTTATGGCTGGTGGCGGAGTTATCGCGACCCAATTCCTCTTGAATCGCCGCCTCCACCTCAGTAACAGCATTGGCGCCAACCAGGATGGACAACGCCGCCCAGCGGAGTTCCGTATCCATAACCAAGCCCTCAGCTGGCGGCTCGTCGGCGAGGATGGAGGTGAAAAACGCGATGCTGTCCTCAGTTTGCCGGGTCCGTGCCAGCGCTTTCACAAAGGCCAGCTGGTAGTCGGAACCGGGAGCGGAAGAGCGCGCGCCGTGCAGCAGGGCGTCGACAAGCAGTTTTCGGCCGGTAGCCTCAGCCCAATCCGGATCGGCGTAGCTGGCCAGTGCCTCACGGGCCTGTGCCAGAATCAACTCCAGCACACCAATCTCGGTTTCTGTGGCGGCACCTTGGGCGACTAGGGTTAGGAAGTCGCGTGCCTTCATCTCGCCGTTGCGGGTCATCTGCCACGCCGCCGACCAGCACAGGGAACGCGCCATCGGGTCCTCAATATCAGCGATGTGGTGAGTGATAAAGTGCAGGGAATCCTGGTCCAAACCCATCAGGCAGTAGGTGAGGTCATCATCGTTGACCAGTACCAGGTCCGCCACGGGTACCTCCACCAACTCAGGAACCGGAGTGGAGGCCCCCGACAGATCCAGCTCCACGCGGTGGGTACGCACCACCTTGCCCGTGTCCGGCATCACCGAATACAAGCCCACGGCGATGCGGTGGTCGCGCAGCTCACCCGCGCCGGGCGCGGCACCCAGTTGCTCCACCTCGAAGGTGAGATAACTGCCGTTTTGCACAGTGAAACGCGGGCGGATGGTGTTGATACCGGTGGTCTTTAGCCACTGATCAGCCCAGCCCAGCAGATCACGGCCGGATGCCTCCGCCAGCGCAGCCAGCAGGTCGTCAAAAGTGGCGTTGCCGAACGCGTGGTTCGCAAAATGCCGCCTCACGCCGGCCAGGAAGGCGTCGCGACCCACATATGCCTGCAACTGCTTGAGTATCGACGCCCCCTTTGCATAGGTAATGCCGTCAAAGTTCTGCTCCACCGTCTCTACGTCCGAGGCATCGGTGAACACCGGGTGTGTGGAGGGAAGCTGGTCTTGCCGGTAGGCCCAGGACTTTTCAATGTTGGCGAAGGTCACCCAGGCGGTGTCAAATTCCGTCTCCTCCGCCTGGGAGATCGCCGCTGCCCAGGTGGCAAAGGACTCGTTCAACCACAAATCGCCCCACCATTCCATGGTGACCAGGTCGCCGAACCACATGTGCGCCAGTTCGTGCAGAATCGTGTCACAGCGGCGTTCATAGAGGTAACGCGTCACCTTGGAGGTGAATATGTACTCGTCGCGGAATGTCACGCACCCCGCGTTTTCCATGGCCCCCATGTTGTATTCGGGGCAGAATACCTGATCGTATTTGCCAAAGGGATAGGCCATGCCGAAGTTGCGATGGTACCAGTCAAAACCCTGCTTGGTTTGCTCGAAGATGCGTTCCGCATCAAGATGTGGTGCCAGGGATGCGCGGCAGTACAGGCCAAACGGCACGGTGATCGTGTCGGGCTGATCCTCAGGGGTTTCCGGGTGCCGGGTCAGCGTGCCCGTCCAACTACTCCGCACCTCGTGGTAAGGCCCGGCGCACAGCGCAACCAGGTAGGTGGATAAGGGATAGTCGATGCGGGAAATATGGACCTCACCGTCGGCGGTTTTTTGAACGTCCTGCTCCGCGTTGGAAATAACCTTCCAGTTGTCTGGCGTGCGCACAGTCAGTTTGTATCGTGCCTTCAGATCCGGCTGGTCAAAGCAGGCAAACACACGCTTGGCGTCGGCGGTTTCAAACTGGGTGTACAGGTAGGTCTCCCCGTCAGCCGGGTCAACAAAGCGGTGCAGCCCCTGACCAGTGCGCGAGTACTCGCAGTCCGCAGTGATGCGGAGAGTGTGTTCGCCAGTGGTAAGGTCGCGCAGCGCCACGCCGTGGGTTGGGTCGTATCCTTTCTCGTCCAGGGTGATGGCACCTTCGGTGATGTCGTTACCATCAAGGATGACTTCCCGAACGCGCGCGGCCCGCAGATCAATGAACGTGTCGCAGGGTTCCTTGACGGTGAATTTCACCGTGGTGATGGACCCGAATTCCTTGTCGCCGTGGGTGAGGTCCAGCGCAATGTCGTAGCGCTGGACGCTGAGGATACGGGCCCGTTCTGCGGCTTCGACCCGGGTTAGATTGAGGGACGTCATGACGGCCTTTCTGTACATGAACAACCATGTGTTGTTGTGTTGCGGTTAGTGGCTTCCAGACTAATCTTGCGCCTAGGATGGTGTGGTTGTTGAGTAATCACACCATCATCAATTGTGAGGAAAGCACTATGTCTGAAAAAGTCTCATTCTGGTTTGATGTCTCCTGCCCTTACTGCTGGGTGACTTCCCGCTGGATCAAAGAAGTAGAAAAAGTTCGTGATATTGAGGTTGAGTGGATCCCGATGAGCTTGTCTGTCCTCAACGAGGGGCGTGACTACCTCCCCGAGGACTACCGCCGGAAGATGGAAGCCAACTGGGTTCTACAGCGTGTGTTCGCGGCCGTCAAGGCCAATCACTCTGACAAGGTGGACGCCCTGTACACCGACCTCGGGACCCGCATCCATAACGGTGAGCAAGGTGGCAAGAAGGCTACGGCGCGTACGAAGCCCTCATTGCGGAATCCCTCGCTGCTGTCGGCCTGCCGGCGTCACTTCTCGATGTCGCTTCCACCACCGAGGTTGATGACCAGCTCCGTGCCTACCACCAGGGCGCGATGGATCGCGTGGGCGACGAGGTAGGCACCCCGGTTGTTGCCCTGGGCGACACAGCCTTCTTCGGGCCAGTGCTCACCCGTATTCCACGTGGCGAGGATGCCGGGAGCATCTTCGACGGGGCAGTGCTCCTAGCCAAGTACCCGCACTTCTTCGAGCTCAAGCGCTCCCGCACCGAGGGCCTTGAATTCAACTAACTTGTGTCCGTGTCGCACGTATCCAGAATTGAGAGCATCGCGTCTTTCTCTGGCTGAGTAACCCAGAGGCGGTACCGCGCCTTCACCTCAATCTGGCGCGCGACATAGGCACAGCGATAGCTTTTCTGCGGCGGTAGCCATGTTGCGGCATCACCGTCGCCCTTCTTTTGGTTTGCGGGACCATCCACAGCCAGAAGATTCAATGGGTCGTTGGCAAAGTTGGTGCGTTCTTCTGCCGTGAGTTGCTGCGCGCCGGTTTGCCATGCGTTGGACATAGCCACCACGTGATCAATCTGCACCGCCTCCGAGGTGCCTTGGCCACGGGTAAAAGGGATGTCTTTGCCTGTGTATGGGTCGTGCAGGAGTCCACTCACCACAACGCAGTCCCGCGAGCCAGGTTTAAGTTCCACGTTGGTGAGGTCGCGTCGAAGAATGTCATTGCGTGTGTCGCACCCATTGTGTCCGCTCTCAACCGAGACGTTGTCTGACCAGCGCTGCCCAAACTGATCACGGTTGTAGCCTGTCTTTGGCGCACGCCCTTTGACGGGAAGTGACTGTAATACAGCGATGGCGGAATCAGCCTCGCTGAAAGCCGAGCCAGGAGTGGTGCCACCAGAGGATCCAGACCCATCCGAGCTGCCTAAAGGTTTGGCGAGTTGTTTTTCTGTGGGGAACTCACAGGCAGCAATGCTGCCGACCAAGCACAGGGCCATCACCAAGCCCAGTACCGTTCTGATGTGCCTGCTCGGCACAGATTCTCGCATTATGTCCTTCTACACATGTCGCCGTTTCATTAATGTGCTTCCCCACAATAGTATCGGCGGTAGACATTGCGCTGACATGCCTCCCCCATCTGGGTACATGTGTGCGAAGAGGAATGCTTCTAGCTGGACTTTTTCCAGGCAGGCGGCACGTATGAACAGGTAGGATCTGAGGCTCGATAGTTGCCGGTCATTGCGTAGGCGGTCGAGCGGGAACCGCCGCAGACGGTGTGGAATTCGCACACGCTGCACTTGCCTTCCCAGTGGTCGGGGTCGCGGAGGTTCTGGAATACGGGGGGAGTGTTCGTAGATGTCCGCGAAGGAGGTGTCGGTGACGTTTCCGCAGTGCAGTGGCAGGAAGCCGCTGGGGTAAACGTCACCGATGTGGTCGATAAACGCGAAGCCTGACCCGGAATTTACCGCCATGGGAGGGCGAGGACGGCGTGGTTTCACGGGCACTTCCCCCAAAAGCTTGTGGGTTTGTGCGGTCAGTTGTTGGTACAGGTCGCCGCCGGAGTATGCGTAGTCAGGTTGTTTGCGCTGCAGCGCGACGCGGCGATACTGCGGGGCTTCAGTGGTTTTGATAGCGATGCGGTCTGACACATCATGCAGCCAGTGCAGCACGTCTTCACGCTCGGTGGGGGAGAGGGAGTGAAGCTGCGTTCCGCGACCGGTGGGAACGAGGAAGAAGGTGTACCACATATGTGCGCCCATATCGATGACCTGCTTCAACAGTGCTGGAGCTTCGTGAATATTGCTGCGCGTCAAGGTGGAATTGATTTGCAGTCGGAAGCCGCATCCCACCACATGTGGAGCCAATGCCAGCGTCGCATCGAATGTTCCGGGGAAGCCGCGGAAAGAATCATGGGTGGCGGCGGTGGCGCCGTCAAGAGACATAGACATGGCCTTTGCCCCAGCCTCCCGCAGCGAGGAAATGCGCTCGGGAGTGAGTTTCGGGGTCACTGATGGTGAGATGGAGACGTTTAAGCCTAACGACGTCCCGTACTCCACCAGTTGTTCCAAGTCATCCCGTTCGCAGGGGTCACCGCCGGTCAGAACCACCAAGGGATAGGGGCGCGGGTAACTTGCCAGGGCGTCGAGAAGCTTGAGGCCATCCTCGGTGCTGAGCTGACGTGGGTTGGCATGGTGTTGGGCGTCGGCACGGCAGTGTTTGCACACCAAGGCGCAGGCGCGCGTGACCTCCCAGATGACGATGAAGGGTTTGGTGTTGATGTCATGTCGAACGGTGCGAACCGTCGGCGCGTGTGACATGGTGTGCTCCTGCTCATACTTAAGCGTGCGTCTTCACCTACATACGTTAGCCCCGGATACCTCCAGTTATCCACCAAAAGTTGGAGAAAATGTCACGTGGCGCTTTTTTGGTTGAGTTCTTACGCCTTCTTGGCCGAAGCCAACAGGGAGTAAAACGAGTCGGCTACACTAGGAAATATGCGTGTTTACCTTGGAGCGGACCATGCAGGGTTCGAGATGAAGAATGTTATTGCCAAGCACCTCACTGATGCCGGGCACGAAGTTATCGACTGTGGGGCGCACGATTACGATCCTGAAGACGATTACCCAGCATTCTGCATCGAAGCGGCGTATCGCACAGTGAATGATCCTGGTTCGTTGGGCATCGTGTTGGGTGGTTCAGGAAACGGTGAGCAGATTGCGGCCAACAAGGTTAAAGGTGCACGCTGCGCCCTAGCGTGGTCGCCTGAGATTGCGCGCCTTGCCCGAGAGCATAATAACGCTCAGCTCATTGGTATCGGCGGACGCATGCATAGCGAGGACGAGGTGCTGGCAATTGTCGACGCCTTCCTTTCCGAAGAATGGAGCAAAGCGGAACGGCATCAACGACGCATTGATGTCATCGCCGATTACGAAAAAACAGGAATCGCCCCCAACCTGCCCAAAATAATAGGCACAGTTAGGGGCGCGGGGGTGAAGCGCGGGGTGACGAACTAATCAAAAATGTCGCCAATACCGCCGTCGAAACATTCCATCAAGGAAGCCGCCATCGCTATCGCCGCCGAAAAAGTCCGTCCAAGAATCCCCCACCATCGCCCCCAAAGGCATCGCCGATGCCAGATAGGGCATCCCCTGCGGAATCGCCGATTCCGTTGGCGAAGGCCGCAGCTGAATACCCAATTCCGGACATGCCATTAAACAATGCGTTGAATAGCATCATTGAGCCAGCAGTCCACAAACCGGTGCGCAACGCATCCGCCCACCAAGGCTCGGAATACCACCCAGCAGGAACTGGACGGCCAGCAACGGTGCCACCAGGATAGTAGTTAGGCGTCTGCTCCGTAGCAACCGGCGAGGCAGTGATGTCATGCCCCTCATGCGAAATGGTGCGTTGCTCGGTAACTTTACCTGCCTGCCGCTGTCCCTCCAGCGGTGGAAGCTCTGGTCCTGCGGGCATGCCTAGCATCTCTCGGGCTGCGTTGATGTAATACAAGCCCTCAAGAGCGGACTCGCGTGCAAGCTGAGCCTGTTTCACTGTTGTCGCGGTGCTGATCTGAGACGACGCTGCGTTATAACGCTCCGATGCGTCGGCAATGGCCTGAGTGGATGCGGTGTCAGTTCCCGCGATGGTCAACACCTGTGAACCTAGCCGCTCAATCCAGCGCCGTGCATCCGCAATGGCATCATCAAGTTCCGTTTCCTGAATCGCCTTAGTGTTCGACGCGCTGCGTCGCGACATAAAGAAGACGACACCGCCAACGGCGAGGAGGACAAGAATGAGTGCAAGCACAAGGTCTCATTTCCATTTGGTTGATGGACAACTACACGCACTCAACGACAGCCACTCCCGAAAAGTTCCAGTCGCTTAGTGTGTGCGCCACATGGCGGGAAGGTCACCAATCAGGCGATAATGCACCAACCAAGGGACAAAAGACGCGCGAAAAGAGCACATTCTGTCAGCCATACCCTGCCGCACCACGATGATGCTGCCTCAGGTACAGACCGATGAATAACAGCAGTGCTGGACTACTGAGCTTCACCCTGCGGCACGAAGATGCCCTTCTTGCGATCTTCCACCCACTCGTGGATGGTCTTGGAATCCCAAAGGGTGAGGCCATGTAACTTAGCTACTGGCTTCGGGGCGCGGCCGCGGCCCGCGTAGCTTGTGAAAGTGCCACGAGCTGTGCCGGAAAATTCAGCGCATTCCACTGCTGTCCAGAGTTCACGTCCGGTTTCGGAATCTACAATTTTAGGTTGCATGCAAACTACAGTAGACGGTGCAACTAAGAAAAGTCTTAAAATACTAAATAAAGTCCCCTGTGATTCCGAGTGGGTTTGTTCGGGAATGTTCCCTTTGGCAACTTATACTCAATCCAAGGTTCATCTCAGATGAAAACATGGGGTAATTCTGTGGGGGCAGAAACAACTTTTCGTCTCGTGCGGGTGACACCCATACTACGGTGGGTTTTTCCAGCAAGGTCAGACAAATTGAGCATCTGCGTCGCGTCTGAAAGTTTTTGGATCGCGTCATGTTTTGGACTTAATTGATGACGTTCTGGGGTGGTTTGATGATCGATCTAGATGGTGTACAAGGCTCCGGTGGTGCCGGATGATGCGCGAAAAAAAGTTTCGATGGGGGATGCAGCGGGGGTGCTATCGGCGTAGTGAAAGGGGGTGCTAGCCATCGCCGATAGTGCTAGCGGATGGAGTTAACGAGGCGTCTTGGGGTGCCGTGTGGCTGCAGCCTAACGACATACCGTTGGCCTCGAATGGGCGTCCTGTGGTGCTATTTTGCCAAAGAACGTGCCGTGAGATAGGGTATCTACCTGCAAGGGGAACGTCGTATAGTGGCTAATACCTCAGCCTTCCAAGCTGAAGACGCGGGTTCGATTCCCGTCGTTCCCTCCAAGGATCGCCTCCTACCGGCAGTGATGCGGTAGGGGGCGATTTTATTGTTTATGAAAATGAAGTATTACTCATTGTGCAAGCTCTGGGGGCGTTTCTCTTTTGTTCCAATGATTGCCCCGATGCTTTTGTGGCCTAATTTATTGACGCATCAACAACCTAGCTTCGATATAAAACCGTTATACAACCGAGAGCAAACTGTAAGACGTGTCAACATTTTTGAAACGCGTCAGCAATTCGCATAGAACATCACAATGATAACTATCGAAATTGCTATAGGGGGTTAGCTATTCTGCTTGTGTCCGTAAGTGGGTACTGTGGGTTAGGCGTGATTGTCCGGTTTGAATATGTTTGGGGTGGAGATTGTTTAATTGTTAAACTAAGTCTCTGGCGCGCGAGATGTGAATATGTCCGCAAAGTGTGGGAGAAGAAAATATTAAATGTTCTTCATGTAATTGATCTATGCCCCATTGCTCGCTAGAGGTGTCGGGCTAGCAAGAGTGCTGGTAGTTGGGGATATTTGCGTTGCGGGTGAGTGTTGTGGTGTGGCAGCTTGGGGTGGGGGTCACTACTTTCGGGGAGGGGAATGCCGTGCTTCAGAAGTGATTTTAATCACTGGCATCTTTGTGATGAAGTGCGAAAAAGAGTTGTGTCACTGTCTGGTTCTGGCCATGGTGGTGGAACGAGAAAAAGTCGGATTGGATAGTCATCACATTTACTATGCGGGCCGAATGCAGGGAATTTTTCAATGGTAATATCTATAGCATTCTCGACACTCTGTTGATGGGATAGTGCTGTTATGCGATCGTTACAGCACTGTAATGTAGCCGTTATTAGCTTTTGTGCTGATCTATTGGTTATCTGCTCGGGTTGATGTGTCACACCCCGCGTGTTGTACCCCAGCGAGCTGCGATATGGGGTAAGCGCTAAAAAGTGGAAAGGTCCGCCAGTGTTTTATGGGAATTGTTGAACAATTTTCGCTGGAAGGGCTGGAGATGGTGATGCCAGCTAGGCGATGTCAACTAACAGTGATCACCACAGCGCCCGCAAGTCGCCTTCGGTTCGGCCACGGGCGCTGTGGCACCTTTCCTTACTCTCTCTATGTATCGCCTAGAACTGTCTCGCCGTTACGTTCGTTTTAGGCGGGGGAGGGAGTGCAGAATAGTTGCCGAACAAGCCTACGAGCAGATCACTACAAACACGTAAGGAAGCCGCAGGATCACGCTCTGGGATCGCTCTGGGATCGCCGTGGGATTGCTTGCGGTGTTGATGCGTGCGATGGTGAGGCTGCGCGGGCGTCGCTAAGCCTGGTGCTAAGCACAGCGCTAAGCGTCCTGAAAATCGCAGGTGAAGGCATAAAACGGTGCGTTAGGCTACCCCGGTGTATGTGCTCGAACGGAAAACTATGTAAACTGCATTTTCGTACCCGCACACAGCACGTTTACAGCGTTTGTTGTGGCACGGCTACAGTGTGTAACTACATAACGGGGTATGGCGCAGTTTGGTAGCGCACCTGCTTTGGGAGCAGGGGGTCGCAGGTTCAAATCCTGTTGCCCCGACTGGGATCCTTCGTACTGAAGGGTCCTTTTGTCTTATTCATTTCACAAACCATGTTCCAGGAGAATGACTCGTGAAGAGCTCTGTTGATCAGCTCAATGACACCCGCGTGAAGGTGACAGTTGAGGTGCCTTTTAGCGAACTCGGACCCGAACTGGACAAGGCGTACCAGGCGTTGGCCCAGCAGATCAACATTCCGGGTTTCCGTCGCGGCAAGGCACCCCGCCAGTTGATTGATGCGCGCGTCGGGCGCGGCCTGTCTTGGAGCAGGTTGTGAACGACATGCTGCCTACGCGCTACGGCCAGGCCATCGAGGAGCTTGATATTAAGGCGCTTGGCCAGCCGAACATTGACATCACCAAGCTGGAGGACGGCGACGTGATCGAGTTCGTCGCCGAGGTTGATGTTCGCCCCGAGTTCGACCTTCCAGACTTTTCCGAGATTTCCGTCGAGGTCCCAGCCTTGGGTTCCACTGAGGAGCGCATTGATCACGAGCTGGAGCACCTGCGCGAACGTTTTGGTTCCTTGAAGACCGTTGACCGCGAGGCTGGCGACGAGGACTTCATCACCCTTAACCTGTCCGCCACGGTTGATGGCGAAGAGATTGAAGACGCCAAGGTCGAAGACATGTCCTACCGCGTTGGTTCCGGCGACCTCATTGAGGGCCTTGATGACGCAGTGAAGGGCCTGAAGGCCGACGAGTCCGCCACTTTCACGTCCAAGCTGGTGTTCGGTGAGTACGCCGACAAGGACGCCGAGGTGACCGTCACGGTGACCGCAGTGAAGGAGCGCGAGCTTCCCGAGCTGGATGACGATTTCGCTCAGATGGCCTCCGAGTTTGACACCGTGGAGGAGCTGCGCGCTGACCTGGCTTCCGGCGCGGAGGAATCTGCCAAGGCCGAGCAGGCTGCCAGCATCCGCGAAGAGGTGCTGAAGGTCGCCCTGGAGAAGACGCAGTTCCCGCTGCCCGCGTCCGTGGTTGACGAGCAGGTCAACGCCCAGGTGCAGCAGCTCATGGGCCAGCTTGGTGGCGACGAAGCCCTGTTTGAGAAGCTGCTTGAGGCTCAAGGCACCAGCCGTGAGGAGTTCAACGAGCAGACCCGTACCAGCGCCGAAGAGGCTGTGCGCACGCAGCTGTTCTTGGACGTGCTTGCGGAGAAGGAAGAGCCTGAGGTGACTCAGGACGAGTTGAATGACCACATCGTGTTCACCGCCCGCCGCTATGGTGTGGAGCCCCAGCAGTTCTTGATGCAGCTGCAGCAGAGCGGTCAACTGCTGAACCTGGTTTCCGATGTTCGCCGCGGCAAGGCCCTGGCCAACGCCATCTGCAGCGTCACGGTTAAGGACTCCGACGGCAATGACGTTGACCCGAAGATCTACTTCGGCGACGAGGAAGAGACCGCCCAGGACTCCGACGAGTCCTAAGCCTGTACCATCACTCAAGCCCAGCACTGCCGCTGGGCTTTTGTGCTGTGTGCTGCAAGTTTTGCCGCTTATCGACGCCCCGACTCCCGCAGTGGGCAGCACGCGAACCGGGGGTTATGCAGATTCGACGCTGTCAGCGAACAAAGGCCACCATGGCGGCAGCGCGGCTGTACTGTAGGGGCTATCGTCTTTGTACGTCACGATTTAAAGAAAGTAGGTTGTGTACACCCATGACTGATATCAGCCGGATGCACTCAGCACCTGCCGGGTTAAACCTTAGCGATTCAGTGTTTGAGCGTTTGCTGCGCGAGCGCATTATTTTCCTGGGCAGCCAGGTGGATGATGAGATCGCTAACAAGCTGTGCGCCCAGATCCTCTTGCTCAGCGCCGAGGATCCGAATCGCGATATTTCCCTTTACATCAACTCGCCTGGTGGTTCCGTGACCGCCGGCATGGCTATTTATGACACGATGAAGTACTCTCCCGTGCGATGTTGCTACCTACGGCATGGGGCTGGCAGCGTCGATGGGTCAGTTCCTTCTCTCGGCGGGCACCAAAGGCAAGCGTTACGCCCTGCCGCATGCGCGCATCATGATGCACCAGCCGTCTGCGGGCGTGGGCGGTACCGCTGCGGATATTGCCATCCAGGCGGAGCAGTTTGCGCACACCAAGCGGGAGATGGCGGAGCTTATTGCCCAGCACACCGGCCAGACCGTGGAGCAGATCACCAAGGATTCTGACCGTGACCGCTGGTTCACGGCGGAGGAGGCCAAGGATTACGGCTTCGTGGATCACGTGATCAGCTCTGCTAAGCAGTCTTAACGCGGTACAGAACAAGCAAGGAGTTTTAAACAAACATGAGCAGTGAAATGCAGATGCCTTCGTCCCGTTATGTGCTGCCGTCTTTCGTGGAGCACTCGGCGTTCGGCGCGAAGGAGTCCAACCCGTACAACAAGCTGTTTGAAGAGCGCATCATCTTCCTGGGCACCCAGGTTGACGACGCCTCGGCAAACGACATTATGGCGCAGCTTCTGGTCCTGGAGGGCCAGGACCCTGACCGCGACATCACCATGTATATCAACTCTCCCGGTGGTTCCTTCACCTCGTTGATGGCGATTTACGACACGATGCAGTACGTTCGCCCCGACGTCCAGACTGTCTGCCTCGGACAGGCCGCCTCCGCCGCAGCCGTGCTGCTGGCCGCTGGTGCCCCCGGTAAGCGCGCGGCGCTTCCGAATGCGCGTGTGCTGATTCACCAGCCCGCCACCGGTGGCGTGCAGGGCCAGGTGTCTGACCTGGAGATCCAGGCCCAAGAAATTGAGCGTATGCGCAAGCTCATGGAGGAGACCTTGGCGCGGCACACTGGCCGTCCTGCTGAGCAGATCCGTCTTGATACTGACCGCGATAAGATCCTCACCGCCTCTGAGGCTGTGGATTACGGAATCATCGATCAGGTCTTTGACTACCGTAAGCTCTCAGCTCAATCTTAATATGTTGCTTATTGCCGTGCTGTAACTGCGGTTTTACATGAATTACCCCTGCAAAGGGGTGGCAATTCTTAAAATTTCTTAAGTTATGGCTTAATTGGTAATTAAGTGCTCACGATCCTCCTCCGACTGAATCCGCAGAGATGAACCGGGGGAGGATCTTCCTATTCGGGGGAGAAACCACGAGAGGTGGTCCCACCATTGTGGCGAAAAAGCAGTAGTGTGGAACATCGAGTGGTGTCCACACGTGAGAAGATTGTGAGTTCAAAGAAGATACATGGCAGCTATGCAAGAAAGCTCTGACCTGCTGAAGTGCTCGTTCTGCGGAAAGAGTCAGAAACAGGTGAAAAAGCTCATCGCGGGTGGTGGAGTGTACATTTGCGACGAGTGCATTGAGGTATGCAATGAGATCATTGAGGAGGAACTCAACGCCTCCGCTGGTGACACCGCAAACGACAACAAGCTGCCGCGTCCGACCGAAATTTCGGCGTTCCTGGACCAGTATGTGATCGGTCAGGACGACGCCAAACGTGTGCTCGCGGTGGCGGTGTACAACCACTACAAGCGGATTCGCGCCGAGGAACAGCAGACGGCGAAGATCAACAAGGATGACGAGGTTGAACTCGCAAAGTCCAATATTTTGTTGCTCGGGCCAACCGGTTCCGGCAAAACCTACCTTGCTCAAACGCTGGCCAAGCTTCTCGACGTCCCGTTCGCCATCGCCGATGCCACCTCACTGACTGAAGCTGGCTACGTGGGCGAAGACGTGGAAAATATTCTGCTCAAACTGCTTCAGGCATCCGATTACGATGTGCAGCGTGCGCAGCGCGGCATCATTTACATCGATGAGGTGGACAAGATTTCCCGGAAGTCGGAGAACCCGTCGATTACTCGCGATGTCTCCGGCGAGGGTGTTCAGCAGGCTTTGTTGAAGATTCTGGAAGGCACAACCGCCTCGGTGCCGCCGCAGGGAGGGCGTAAACACCCGAACCAGGATTTTATTCAGCTGGATACCTCCAACATTCTGTTTGTGGTGGCTGGCGCGTTTGCTGGCCTGGAGAAGGTGATCCAGGATCGCGTGGGCAAGAAGGGCCTAGGCTTTGGTGCAGAGGTGCGGTCAGTCACGGACGTCGATACGGTGAACGTGTTTAAGGACGTGCTGCCGGAGGATCTGGTGAAGTTCGGTCTGATCCCCGAGTTCATTGGTCGTCTACCCGTGGTGGCTACGGTGACCAACCTGGATCGAACATCGTTGGTGCGCGTGCTCACCGAGCCGAAAAATTCCTTGGTGCGGCAGTACGAGAAGCTTTTTGAGATGGATGGCGTGAAACTGACCTTCACCCCAGAAGCACTGGAGGCCATTGCAGATCAGGCGTTGGAGCGCAATACCGGCGCTCGTGGTCTGCGAGCCATCATGGAGGAAGTGCTTGTACCCATCATGTATGACCTGCCGGATCGTGAAGATATTGGCGAGGTGATTATCACCGAGGGGGCGGCGCGGAAGTTGGGTGCGCCGGAGCTGGTCGCGGCGTCGTCAGAAAAGACGGCCTAAAACCAATAAGCACGTGGCCCCGCACGTTGTGAAAGCGTGCGGGGCCACGTGTGTTGTTCTCTACAGCGTTATTCGATGAAGCTGGTGGCGTCGTCGAGTTCGTTGTAGATGTTGCCGCTGCCGTTGCCGTCGTGGCCGTTGAAGTCATTCGAGGTTTCGACAGTCAGGTAACTCATCCCGCCCGAGTTGCGCATGTTTGAGGTGAGGAAAGCGAGGACGGCATCGACAACAAGTCGCTGCATACCCACATTGTTTTCCTCGTCCTTCAAGTTGATGTGGTACAAGTTCTTGAAGGCCGCTGGGTAAGCGATCCTGAACACGCACATGGAGGAGATGATGGTATACACATCCAGCGCAGAAATGCCGGGGCGGAAGGCGCCGGCGTCCTGACCCATCATAAGTAGTTTGTCCATTTGCAGGAGGACGCTGGATTGGTCGGCTAATGGGTTGGAATTGGCCATATCAGCTTGGCCAAAAAGGTTCTCTAGAAGGAGGAGACGGATAGCGTTCGGGTGTGCGGCCATTTGGCGGAAGATGGCTTCCACTACTTTGCGCACACCGTCGACAGGCACGGTTGAATCCAACTCCAGCGCCTGGGTTCCGGGCGGAGCTGTGAGATTGCTAACCGTAGAGCGCGAATATACAGACCCCGCTTGTCACCAAAGTGATAGTGGATCATGCGCTTGGACATGCCCGAATCGTGGGCGATGTTTTCCAAGCGTGTGTCCTCGAACCCCTGACGGGCGAATGTTTCCAGCGCGACCTCGACGACCTTGTCTATGTTTGACGTGGTTGTATCTTGGTCCGCTGCTGGGCGGTTCATGATTGTTCCTTTCCTGGAGGCATGCTGGTTTTACCAGCTAAGTTAATCGTGCCTGAATTTATTGTTCAGTGGGAAATCGATTTCTGATTTCGGAAAAACCGCAGGTTGTGACGGGTGACCGTGTGGGTGTAACGGGGGTGATTTTGTAACTAGACCATAAAATTATGGCACATGTATGATGTTTTCGCGAGCTAAACCGGCATCATTTTCTCGCAATATTTTGGGGTGTCTAGGGGGTTCCGCGAAACTGTTAAATATATGCCGACGTTTTAGTAATGAACCGATTCAATACACGCCTGAGCTGCAAGGTAATAATAATCACATGCAGTGACTTCACTGGCCGGGGTGAAAAATACCCTCTTGTCTACAAAATCACACCCGAATCGGGAAATCTTTCCGATAAAAATTTTTGGTGGTGTTTGTTGTGGGTGTCTGTTCAGAAAAAACCGGACAGTCCGAAAGGGGTATCGATGTGGGATATCGCTGTGACGTGGAGTAGCGGGCATGCGCAAAATGTGGTATCAGCAGTCCGTTGACGCGAGATGACATATCAACTAAGTGCATGTTCATCGCAAGCTTTTCGCGCGCGATCAGTGACGTGATGGTAAACACCCGCTAGTGTAGAAAGCAGTGTGTGACGGCATGCTCGAATTTCCTGGGATAATGGGCCGTCTCACGCCCCGTGTTCGCTAAAAAGTAAGGATTGTCTCGACTATGACTGCCGCCCCGAAAAAGATTGCTGTGACTGGAGCTGCCGGCCAGATCGCCTACTCCCTGCTGTGGCGCATCGCCAACGGTGATGTGTACGGGCAGGACACTCCTATCGAGCTGAATCTTTTGGAAATCACCCCCGCGCTTGGTGCGACAGAGGGTGTGGCCATGGAACTGCTGGATTCCGCGTTCCCATTGGTCAAGAAGATCACCGTCACCGACGACGCCAACAAGGCATTTGACGGTGCCAACGCCGCCTTCCTGGTTGGCGCCAAGCCACGTGGCAAGGGTGAGGAACGCTCTGACCTGCTCGCCGCCAACGGCAAGATCTTTGGCCCCCAGGGCACTGCCCTCAACGATCATGCGGCCGACGATATTCGCGTGCTTGTGGTGGGCAACCCAGCCAACACCAACGCCCTGATTGCCCAGGCTCACGCCAAGGACATTCCGGCGGAACGTTTCAACGCCATGATGCGTCTGGACCACAACCGCAGCCTTTCCCAACTGGCTGAGAAGCTGGGCAAGGATTCCACCGATTTTGAACAGGTGGCAATCTGGGGCAACCACTCGGCCACGCAGTTCCCCGACATCACCTACGCCACCGTTGGTGGCGACAAGGTGTCCGATCTGGTGGACCAGGATTGGTACGTGAATGAGTTCATTCCGCGCGTGGCTAAGCGCGGCGCTGAGATCATTGAGGTGCGTGGTAAGTCCTCCGCAGCCTCCGCTGCCTCCTCCGCGATTGATCACATGCGCGACTGGGTTCAGGGCACCGAGAAGTGGGCATCCGCAGCCATTCCGTCGGACGGCTCCTACGGTGTGCCTGAGGGCCTGATCTTCGGCTTCCCCACGGTATCCCGCAATGGTGCGTGGGAGATCGTGCAGGGCCTGGAAATCAGCGACTTCCAGAAGGAGCGCATTGCCGCCAACATCGCGGAACTGCAGGAGGAACGCGACGCCGTTGCCTCCCTCGGCCTGCTGTAAACCTGCAGTTGGCGCGGTGCGGGTGCCCGCGGCGTCGATAAGCCCCTCAGTGGCAGTTCGGCGAGGTGGGCACAAGCTATTATGGCAAGGGTGACTGACAAAAACACCCTGAACCATTCCACAAGCCGTGCCGACGCCCTGCCGAAAAGCTGGGACCCGAAGGCCGTTGAGGCTGCGTTGTACCAGCAGTGGCTTGATCGTGGCTACTTTCACCGCCGACGTGACGTCGGAGAAGCCGCCCTTTTCGATTGTGCTGCCCCCGCCCGAACGTGACGGGGCAGCTTCATATGGGGCATGCGCTGGACCATACGCTCATGGATGCGTTGGCGAGGAGGAAGCGCATGCAGGGGTTTGAGGTGCTGTGGCTTCCGGGGATGGATCACGCGGGCATCGCGACGCAGACCAAAGTCGAGGCGATGCTGAAGAAGACGGAGGGGAAGGATCGCTACGATTACGATCGCGATGAGTTCGTCGCCAAGGTCTGGGAGTGGAAGAACGAATACGGGGGCAAAATCGGCGAGCAGATGCGCGCCATCGGGGATTCCGTCGACTGGTCCCGCGAGCGTTTTACCCTGGATGAGGGGCTGTCGCGCGCGGTGCAGACCATCTTTAAGGAACTTTTTGACCGAGGCATGATCTACCGCGCGCACCGCCTGGTCAACTGGTCGCCGGTGCTGGAAACCGCCGTCTCCGACATCGAGGTGGTGTACAAGGACGTCGAAGGCGAACTGGTGTCCATCCGCTACGGCTCCCTAGACGACAACGAACCCCATGTTGTGGTGGCCACGACCCGCGTGGAAACCATGCTTGGCGACGTCGCGGTAGCTGTTCACCCCGACGACCCCCGCTACACGGACCTGGTGGGCAACAGTTTGCCGCACCCCTTCATCCCTGGTCGGGAGCTTATTATTGTTGCCGACGACTACGTGGACCCCGAGTTCGGTACCGGTGCCGTGAAGATCACCCCCGCGCACGACCCCAACGACTACGCGCTGGGTCTGCGCCACAACCTGGACATGCCCACCATCCTGGACACCACTGGGCGCATCGCCGACACCGGCACCCAGTTCGATGGCATGGATCGCTTTGAAGCGCGGGTGAAAATCCGCGAGGCACTGGCCGAGCAGGGCCGCATCGTCGCGGAAAAACGCCCCTACCTGCACTCTGTGGGGCATTCGGAACGCTCCGGCGAGCCCGTAGAACCCTCGGCTTTCCGAGCAGTGGTTTGTCAAGGTTGATGAACTCGCCCGCATGGCTGGCGACGCCGTGCGCAACGGCGACACCACCATCCATCCCGCGAGCCAGAACCCACGCTATTTCGAGTGGGTGGACGACATGCACGACTGGACCATCTCCCGCCAGCTGTGGTGGGGGCACCGCATCCCGATCTGGTACGGACCCGACGGCGACGTCGTGTGTGTCGGCCCCGATGAACAGGCCCCCGAAGGCTACGTGCAGGATCCAGACGTTCTGGACACCTGGTTCTCCTCGGCGTTGTGGCCGTTTCTCCACCATGGGTTGGCCGGACGCAACCCCCGAATTGTCGAAGTTTTACCCCACATCCGTGCTGGTCACCGGCTACGACATCCTATTCTTCTGGGTCGCTCGCATGATGATGTTCGGCACTTTTGCGGCATCGCTGCCCGGCTCGCCCCTGGGCAAGGTTCCCTTCACGGACCTCTACCTCCATGGCCTGGTCCGCGACGAAAAGGGCCGCAAGATGAGCAAATCCCTGGGCAACGGCATCGACCCCATGGACTGGGTAGAACAGTACGGCGCAGATGCCCTGCGATTCACCCTGGCACGCGGCGCGAACCCAGGCGTGGACCTGCCCGTGGGTGACGACTCCGCCCAAAGCTCCCGCAACTTTGCCACCAAGCTGTTCAACGCCACCCGCTTCGCCCTGATGAACGGCGCGACAGTAGGGGAGTTGCCGGACCGTGCCGAACTCACCGACGCGGACCGCTGGATTCTGGATCGCCTGGAAGCCGTTCGCGCTGAGGTCGATGACTTGTTGGACCGCTACCAGTTCGCCAAGGCATACGAGCTGCTGTACCAGTTCACCTGGGGCGAACTGTGCGACTGGTACGTGGAAATCGCCAAGGTGCAGATCCCCCGGGACGGCGGGTCTGCCAGCCCAGAGGAGCAACGACGTGGCGAAAACACCCAGCTGGTGTTGGGGAACACGCTGGACACGGTGCTGCGACTGCTGCACCCGGTCATGCCATTTGTGACGGAAACCCTGTGGACCGTGCTCACGGGTGGAGAATCCCTGGTCATCGCGTCGTGGCCTACCGCCATCACCGACGCCCCTGCCGACGAGACGGCAGCCCGCCGCATGGCTGACGTGGAAAAATTGGTCACGGAACTCCGCCGTTTCCGCTCCGACCAGGGCGTGAAACCATCGCAGAAGGTTCCCGCCCGCCTGCGCTTCGCCGACGCGGACCTTGAGCAGCAGGAAAGCATTGTTCGGGCATTGGCGCGGGTAGAGGAGCCAGCTGAGGGATTCGAGGCGTCGGCAAGCATTGAAGTGCGCCTGAGCCAGGCGACCCTGCTGGTGGAACTGGACACCTCCGGCACCGTTGACGTGGCTGCCGAGCGGAAACGCTTGGACAAGGAGCTAGCCGCAGCGACGAAGGAACTGGAAGGAACGGAAAAGAAGTTGGGTAACGCCGCCTTCCTGGATAAGGCACCGGCTGCGGTGGTGGAGAAGATTCGCCAGCGTCACCAGGTGGCTGAGGAGGAAATTGCCCGCGTGACGGCCCGTTTGAAGGAACTGGGGTGAGCTGATGAGCGACGAGGTATCGGTAGACGACAGCGGCCTCACCCTACCCATCGACGTGAACGCGCCGGTGGAGGAGCCGGAAACCCGCGAGATCACGCCCGAGGATCTGCGGGCGCTCGCCGAGGTGGAAGCCGAGCTGGATCAGCGCTGGTCAGAGGTAAAAATCGACCCGACGCTGACGCGCATGGAACTGCTGATGGACCTGCTGGGCAACCCAGAACGGTCATTTCCGGCCATCCATGTGGCAGGCACCAACGGCAAAACGTCCACAGTCCGCATGATTGAAGCCTTGATGCGTGCCTTTCACCGTCGCACCGGGCGCACCACCAGCCCGCACCTGCAGCTGGCCACCGAACGCATTGCCATTGACGGCCAGCCCCTGCATCCCCGCGACTACGTGCGAACATGGCGCGAAATTCAACCCTACGTGGAGATGGCGGACGCGGAATCGGAAAAGGAAGGCGGCCCGAAACTCAGCAAATTTGAGGTGCTTACCGCTATGTCCTACGCCGCGTTTGCTGACGCCCCCGTTGATGTTGCCGTGGTGGAAGTAGGCATGGGCGGCCTGTGGGATGCCACCAACGTGATCAACGCCGACGTTGCCGTGATCACCCCCATCGGACTGGACCACACCGATTACCTGGGCTCGACGGTGGAGGAAGTGGCCAGGGAAAAAGCCGGTATTATCAAACCGCGCTGGGACCTCGACGACCTGCTCACACCTCCAGACAACGTTGCCATCGTGGCGGACCAAGACCCCGCCGCCATGACAGTGATCCTGGAACAAGCCGTGCGTGCCGACGCCGCCGTGGCCCGCGCGGGCTCCGAATTCGGCGTTGTCTCATCCACCATCGCCGTCGGCGGGCAGCAACTCACCCTGCAGGGACTCGGTGGGAACTATACCGACATTTTCCTGCCGCTCTCTGGGGAGCATCAAGCCAACAACGCGGCCGTCGCCCTGGCCGCTGTGGAAGCATTCTTCGGCGCGGGATCTGGCCGGATGCTGGATATCGACACCGTCCGTGAAGGATTCGCCTCCGTGGAATCCCCGGGCAGGCTCGAACGTGTCCGCGCCACGCCCACCGTGTTTATCGACGCCGCGCACAACCCCCACGGTGCCCGCGCACTCGGGCGCGCCCTGCAACGGGACTTCTCCTTCCACCGGCTCATCGGCGTGGTCGGGGTGCTCTCCGACAAAGACTACGTTGGGGTGCTCACCGAACTGGAGCCTGTGTTTGGTGAGATCGTGTGCACCCAAACACGCTCCCCGCGTGCACTGGACGCCTATGAACTGGCAGAACACGCGCGAGAAATCTTCGGCGAGGAGCGCGTCCACGTTGCCGATACTCTGCCTTCTGCGGTGGAATTGGCGGTGGAACTGGCTGAAGAAGGCGAGATGGTGTCCGGCAACGGCGTGGTGATTACCGGATCCGTGGTCACCGCCGGTGAAGCCCGCACGCTGTTTGGAAAGGAGCCGACGTGAGCGACAAGGTTGATGGGGGTTTTGCGCGGCTCAGCCGGAGGCGCCGGTGCTGATGGCAGTGCTGGTTCATCGGAGTACGGACCACTCGGGCCTGGCCACGCACCCGCCAAGGACCCGCTTAAAGGGCTTCGCGGCGTGATGGCAGGGGACACTGGTCATGGAGTCCATTGCGCTGCTGCTGGTGCTCACCGTGATCGCTCGCATTGACGAGGGTGCCTACTGGACCACCTTCAACTGGGTATACGTCACCGTTGTTGGTGTTGCCATGTTTGTTGTGGCCTTCCTGCAAAAACGTAGATGGGCGCTGGCGGCCAATGCGGTTTTGCAGGTGTTCGCTGTGGCTGGCTTCTTTGTACATCCCTCCATGGGCATCATGGCGCTCATCTTCGCCGCTGTGTGGTGGTACATCTTCTACCTGCGGAAAAACCTCATTGCCCGGATGAAGCGTGGACTGCTGACCACACAACACACCTGAGGCCGTCCGATATACTGAGCGACATGACTGAACGTACCCTGATTCTGATCAAGCCCGATGGCGTTGAACGCGGACTCATCGGCGAGATCATCTCCCGCATTGAGCGCAAGGGCCTGAAGCTCACCGCCATGGACCTGCGCGTCGCCGACAAAGCAACCGCTGAAAAGCACTACGCTGAGCATGCCGACAAGCCCTTCTTCGGCGAACTGGTGGACTTCATTACGTCCGCACCACTGGTCGCTGGTGTTGTGGAAGGCCCCCGCGCCATTGAAGCCTGGCGTCAACTGGCAGGCGGCACCGATCCGGTATCCAAGGCGACCCCTGGTACCATCCGTGGCGACTTCGCCCTGGAAGTATCCACCAACGTTGTTCACGGTTCGGATTCGCCGGAATCCGCCGAGCGTGAAATCGCCATCTGGTTCCCGAACCTGTAAAACTAGGTTCTCTTTTTGTAAGCTTTGCAGCCCCGCTGTACTGCCGCTCACTACTGCGCAGTGCTGCGGGGTCTCGTTTTTGTTTGGGTGGTAGTGGAGGGATGGGGTTGGGGAGAGGTGGGGCGTTGGGCTGTGTCCGGGGGCGACCCTGCAAAGTGTGCTTATGCTCAAGCACGAAAAATGGGGTGTTTTTCGGCTTGGAGATAAGCAGATTTCCATGCTTGTTATATAGGTCCACCGCTGGGCTCGAAAAACAGGGGTTTCCGTACCTGGCGGTAGACCTTTTCTATGCAAAAGGTTTGCACTAACGGTGTTCAGGGCTTTTTCCGTTCGCCGCGCCTCTATCAAAACCGCCATTTTTTTCCTGGGGTTTTTTTGGCGGTTTGGTAGATCATTGCCAGCCACATAGCCGCCGCACTCTATCAAACCGCCCACCCCTGCGCAGTGTGTATATGCAACTCTCATCCGGCTGAACTTCCAGACCCTGAAACCACCTCCTTTGTCCGAAATCGCCACTTCCTAAAAATATGCATGTAGCAAACATATTATGTTTAGAAAATATAAGTATACTTTCATAAGATCATAAGTTTTTTGTAAGGTTAACGCGTAAGCCATTTCGGTTTTGCATGTCTGCAGGTTTTCTACGGAATTGACGGTGCTCACAACACCGTCAATTCAGCTGTTTAAGGATTCAATCTAGGAGAAAAATGATAAAGCCGATGACCCGGCAATTAGGTGCAGTGATCGCGGCGATCCTGACGATCGTGTCCTTGCTTGGTGCCTCATTGGTGAACCCGAGTGTTGCTCATGCAGTGCAAACACCTGGGTACACAGTGTCCAATATCGTGGTTAATAACAAGGCTCTGGCTGCAGGTCAGAACGTGCGCCGTCAGCTTACCCCCATGACTTTCGACTGGAGTGGCGAAGCTCTCAACCGTACTCCTAAAGAGGGGGAAGGGTTTGAAGTTGCTTTTCCTCCCCAGCTTCAAATCGCGGGGAGTAGCCTTGGCAAACTTGATTTGATATTCGAAGGCAAGAAAATCGGTGACTGTAATCTCTCAAACGGTGCGACATCACTGATTTCCTGTGTTTTTGACTCGGGAGTTAATGACATTACCTCCAAGGAGGTCAAAGGTTCCGGTGAGCTGAAGGTGATTGCCAGTACTGCCCGTCGCGAAGCTTACACCGCAGACACCATTGACTTTCAGGTTAATGGTGCCCCTGTAGCAGCCAGCATTCCTGGAGGTATTGCTAAGGCCGCCGATGCTCGGTACCAGCCCTCCAAACTGAGTAAGTACAGCACTCCCATTGGTGAACGCAATAAAGCTGTTCCATGGTCTATTGCGTTTAATCCGTCCCTGCTGGCGGCAACGGTTCCTTCCTTGGGTACTCCCGGTAACGGTAATCTCACCTATCGCTTCATCGATACTATGGGTGAAGGCTACGACTATGAAACCCTTCTTCAAGGAAATCCATGGACGCTGCAGATGGTGAATAGCCAGGATAATCCAAGCATGCCGGCAAAAAGACTTGCAGATACCAATGGTGCTTCTGACCCAGACTACCCAGGCTTTAGCATCACTGTGACAGGCAGTGGGCGTAACCGCGAAGTCACCGTGACTGGTCCGTTCCAGCCTGATACTAACTACCGGCTTTCCGTCCCCGGGAAGCTTCCTGGTACCGCAATTCCTGGTATTGCCTACACTAATGATGTTCGTATTGATGGCACTAACGAGACCGCCAGCGGTACGATCTCATACATCAAAACCGCGAAGGTTATTTTAGCCATGCGTGATGGCTACGGGGCGGTCTCTATTGTGAAGCGAGTTTTGGGACCGGCAGCAGCATCTGTGCCAACTACTACCAAATACCCGGTGACTATCAATTTCACTCTGCCCAATGGTAAAACTGTCGCGGATTTTCCCCGAATGGACTGATAAACCTGCGGGCCTCAACCCTTCCGATACCTCGGGCTCGGTGACTTTTTAGTGAGGTGGTTGCAGGTTCCTTCACCAACGTGCCGAACACCTTCCCAGCCGGCACAACTATGACGTTTGAAGAAACTCCTCCGGCAGTCCCGAACATACAGTGGAACACCGCAAAAACGACATTTGAACCCAAGACGCTGACGGTCCAGGAAAAGCAGCAATCTGAGCTATCGGTAAGCAACGTCGCACAATACGCCGATGGCACGTTCCAAGTAAAGAAGACCATCGCTGATCCGAAGCCTGCGAATGCTCCACAGTCGGTGAAGTTGTTCTACCAGTGCAACGCCGACTCGGTGGATGGTGCGGTGAAAGCCAATACTGACACCGAGCTGACGGTGAACACCGATGGCATGCTTGTCGACGGCGCGGTGTTCCACGCAGGTACCGAGTGCAAGGTCACCCGCGAGGCCAATGCTGATATCGCTGATTATGGCATTGCCGCTACCGGTTTGAACACCGCAGTGACCATTGCCGAAGGCAAAGCTGCAAGCAATATCGCTGCTGTGACCAATACGTACACCAAGCAAGCGGGTACGTTCCAGGTGAAAAAGGTGGTTGCTGACCCGAAGCCGGCAGACGCACCCGCGTCGGTGAAGTTGTTCTACCAGTGCAATGCCGATTCTGTCGATGGTGCTATTAAGGCCAACACTGACACTGAGCTGACTGTCAATGCTGACGGCACCCCCGTTGATGGAGCAAACTTCCCGGTGGGTACTGAGTGCAAGGTCACTCGCGAAGCTGATGCTGATATCGCTGGTCATGCACTCAAGACCGATGGCCTGAACACCGCTGTCATCCTGAAGGAGGGCAAGGTTGCCGACAACATCGCGACCGTGACCAACACCTACACCCAGAAGATCGGCACCTTCCAGATGAAGAAGCTGATCAACGTACCCGCCGATGACGCTGCTTTCGTGGCACCCAAGACGGTGAAGTTCATCTACACCTGCAACGCCGACTCCGTGGATAAAACCGTCAAGGCTGGTGTTGCCACTGAGGTGTTGGTGCCTGTTGGCGATACTCCAGTTGATGGTTCTGAGTTCCCCGTGGGCACCCAGTGCACCGTGGCTCAAGAATCCGAACACGCTGTAGCCGGATATAACTCCGTTCCGGAAGGTTTGACTCAGCCGGTCACCATCACCGAGGGCAAGGTTGCCAACAACATCGCTACGGTGACCAACACCTACACCAAGCAGGTGGGTTCCTTCTCCGTAACCAAGGTTGTTGATGCTGACCCCACTATCATTGATCTGAATCCTGACCATGAATACTCCTTCAACTATGTCTGCACCAAAGACGGTGCCGAGGTTGCCAAGGGAGAGCTGAAGGTCAATGGCGATAACACCGTGAAATCCCCGGATATTCCGGTGGGTGCATCGTGTACGGTGACGGAAGACGAGGCGTCGGCACGCGGGGCCGTCGATAATGCCGTGCTGGATGTGAAGGTGAGTGGTCCGGCTGTGATCACTGAAAACACCACCACCCCTGTGACGGTGACTAACAAGTACACGCGAGCAACCAGTAGCTTTACCGTGAAGAAGAAGGTTGAAGGGCTGCCGGACCCAGGCTCCAAGGAGTTCTCCTTCCGTTACGAATGCGCATACGGTGAAGACGCTAAGGTCGGTGACATTAAGGTCAGGGGCAATGGTGAAACCACGGTCGAGGGCGTTCCCGCAGGCTCGGAATGCACCGTCACGGAAAACGTAGATGCGGCAAAGCAGGACGGTTACACGCTGGTCGTGGACAATGCCGGGCAGAAGTTTGACCAGGGTACACAACCCACGACCGTGCTGTTCACCAACGTGTACACCAAAGATACTGGCTCGCTGTCCGTGACCAAGTCCCTGAAGGACCCCGACGGGGTGGCCGCAGGCAAGAAGTTCAACTTCGCCTACGCGTGTGAGCACAAAGACCCCGCGCAGCGTAAGGAAGGCACCTTCCAGTTGGGCGCTGGTGAATCCACCACCATCGACGACATTGCCGCTGGTTCCACCTGCACGATCACCGAAAAAGACGCGGATGTGAAGGGCGCTGACCTCGCCACGTCTGGGTTGGACAGCGTGGTCATTGTGAAGGGGAAGACCCACGAAGTCACCGCCACCAACGACTACAGTGCGTGGCGCGGAACTGTGGAACTGTCCAAGGCGCTCGCAGGCTCCGGCAAGGACCTCGCCGCTGTGAAGGACAAGAAGTTCAACGTCAGCTACGTGTGCACCCTCGGCACTGACAAGAAAGAAGTGAAAAAGGGCACAGTAGAGGTCATCGCTGGTACTCCGGCCACGATCGACGACGTGCGCTACGGTGCCACCTGTGAGTTCACCGAAGACACTGCTAACGCAGAGGTCCCCGGCGCTATGTTCGACAAGAACAGCTCCGTGACCAGCGCAACCGCGACGATCAGCGGTAAGGGCACCACCGCCACGGCCAACCTGGTGAACGTGTACAACGTGAAGGGCAAGGTCACCCTGACCAAGGCCGTTGAAGGACTCGCCGCAGGTGTGGACGGCAACAAGAGCCGCGAATACGAGATCGAGGCATCCTGGAAAGACCCACAGAGCGGGGACACCAAGACCGAAACCTACAAGGTTGCCAACGGCAAGTTCGCGGAGCTGCCTGAACTGCCAGCTCACACCGTGATTACCCTCAAGGAAAAGAAGCCAGAAAATACGGCGATCACATCATGGTCGACACCCGGCTACACTGGGGACCCAGCAGCTGCGGTGAAGGACAACCGTGACGGCACCGCGACCGTGACCATCCCTGCCGACGGCTCGGCCGTTGCGGTGACACTGACCAACACCGCAAACGTCCCGTGGTGGTGGATCTTCGTTCCGCTGATCCCAGCGGCGATCATCCCGAACCTGCCGACGACCGCGCCGGGTTCCAGTGGGTCCGGCTCAACCGCACCGGGTCATACCGCCCCGGCAGCCGGACCTCGCCAGAACGATCCTGCGCCGACCCAGCCCACCAAGGCTACGGATGGGGCGCCGGTGAAGGGCACTCCGAAGGGCCATCAGGGACAACCGGGTCAAGCGGGTGCGACGCCGAAGGACGACGCCCAGAAGTCCGGCCCTGCACGTGCCGTGCAGAAGGTACTGGCTAATACAGGTGCATCGGTAATAGGAATTATCGTCATTGCCGTGCTTCTGTTGATCGCCGGACTGGTGCTTGCATTGCGTGGACGCCGTTCGCAGTAACGCATTCACGATAATGCGGCGGATAACACCGCAGTAGCTTCCTTAAAGAACAAAAAGACCGCGTTTCTTACCGGGGAACGCGGTCTTTTTATGTGCCTCTTTGTACGCGGCATTAAGTTCGTATCTTTGGCGTCATCGTTCTCGGGGGTTTACGCTGGTCAGGACACACCCTTGCGCCACGTGCTCGTAGGCTTTGGGTTGGAGTTGCACGCTCCACTGCGCGGGATTGTCGCTGAAGCCTACAGTCGAGATGTAAACCAGGCCGTCGCGTTGGAGAGTGGTGGCTTCCTCGATGACGGTGTCTTCGGGCTGATCGAGAAGCTGGGCGAGCCGCCAGATTTTGACCAGTGTGCCGTCATAGGCGCCGAGTTTGCCCAGGTGAATGAGCATGGCGGGGCTGTCACTGGGAAGAGCGATGGGTTTGCCTGCGAAGTTGGTGGCGTCGGCCCAGCTGTAGAATCCTCCGGCCAGCATCCAGAGGGGAATGAGCAGGTAGGCCCAGCCGTTCATGCCCGGCGCGAAGGTGACGGTGAGGTATATCAGGGCATATACCGTGATGAAGGGGAGGAAGGACCTGGCGCTGAATGTGCGGCTGGTGGAGGGGACTTTGTTGATGACCAAGCCGGTGTTAGTTCCCCTGCGGAGTTCGGGGACTCGCCAGATCAGCACGATAGCTGCGAGGAGGACAGCGCCGGTGAGCCACCAATTTCCGATGATCACGCAGGCCCCCAGTATTCCAGCAAAGACGGCCATAGCGGCTATTGATCGCTTGTCGCTCATAACTCCAACCTAAAGCCCTAAACACCGTTTTTCAAGAATTTGACGTGCATGGTTTGTGGGAATCGTTGTTGCGCGCAAAATGTGGAAGAATAATAATTTGGCTCCGAACGTTCGCTCTGGGTTACCGGAATCGCTGCAACGGGACGAGCAGACGATATTTACATACGTTTTTGCGGTTCACCTGCGTGGCGGCGGCACACGTAGTAGTGCCAGCGCCCGGGAAGACCGTGAGCACAACTCAAGGAGAGTGCCATGGCACAAACCATCGAAGAATTTGATCGCAGCACCCTGGGGCCGAAAACCCGGGTTCACGCGCTGGCGAAGCAGCTGGGCATGACGTCGAAGGAACTCATTGTTGCGTTGGATGGCTTGGGGCTGGTGAAAGTCGCCCAATCGAACCTGAGCCTCGACGAGGCCAACAAGCTTCTCGACGCCCCTGCAACCCGCCGAACCTTCTGAACCCGCCGTCGAGGAAAAGCCAAAGAAAAAAGGCAAGAAGAAGGCCAAAAAGCAGCCTGAGGATAAGATCCGCAAGCGTGTGGAAAAGAATGTGGCCAATGAGATCCACCAGATTGAAGAAAAAAAGTGGATCGGGAATTGTCCGAATTGCTGGACGAGGATGAAGGAATCGACGCTGAGGCGTTGGCCATACTGATACCAGAGGTTTCAGAACCTACTGAAGAGCCAGTCACGCAGGTGCACCCCTTCGCTACCCCTGTGTTCCTTGCACCGGAAGCGGTGGAGGAGGACCTGGAGGTTGAGACGTCGGTAAGCGACGAGGATGAGGAAAACAGCGGGGACGCGGAGGATACCAGCGAGGATGGGGACGGCGCGCCGTCGAAACGCAAGCGTCGCGGGCGGCGCGGCAAGGGTCGTGGGCGCGGTGCCGAGGCCGAACAGACCGAAGACGAGGATGTGCCTGAGGGGCCCGTGGGAATCAAAGGCTCCACTCGGTTGGAGGCGCAGCGCCGACGCCGCACCGAACGCCGGGAAGAGGAACGCAAGAAGCGGCACGTGGTCAGCGAGGCTGAATTCCTGGCGCGTCGTGAATCCGTGGACCGCACCATGGTAGTGCGCGAACGCCAACGCAACGACCACCCCGGACTGGTCACCCAAGTCGGCGTGCTGGAAGACGACCTGCTGGTCGAACACTTCGTCACATCCGAATCCCAGAGTTCATTGGTAGGAAACATCTACCTCGGGCGCGTGCAAAACGTGCTGCCCTCCATGGAAGCCGCCTTCATTGACATCGGCAAAGGCCGCAACGGTGTGCTCTACGCCGGGGAAGTGGACTGGCGCGCCCGTGGGCTTGGGGGTCGCGGCCGGAAAATCGAACAGGCCCTCAAAAGCGGCGACCAGGTGCTGGTGCAAGTCACCAAAGACCCCGTTGGCCACAAAGGCGCACGCCTGACCACGCAAATCTCCCTGGCTGGCCGCTACCTGGTGTACGTGCCCAGCGGGCGCGCCACCGGCATCTCCCGGAAACTTCCCGAAAACGAGCGCAAACGCCTGAAGAGCATCGTCAAAGACGTGGTGCCGGACAAAGGCGGAGCCATCATCCGCACCGCCGCCGAAGGCGTCGACGAAGCCGAAATCGCTGCCGACGTGCGCCGCCTGCACAACGCATGGGAGCAAATCCAGCAGCGCACCGACGAAGAGAAAAACAGCAAAGGCGCCAAGCCCGTCACCATGTACGAAGAACCAGACATGCTGGTCAAAGTCGTACGTGACCTGTTCAATGAAGACTTCACGCACCTGGTGGTGGAAGGCAAACGAGCCTGGAACACCGTGCACGCCTACGTGCAATCCGTCGCGCCCGACCTCCTCGACCGCCTAGTGCGCTACAACCCCGACGACCACGACGGGGAAGACGCCTTCACCCACTACCGCATTGACGAGCAGCTGGAGAAAGCCATGTCGCGCAAAGTGTGGCTGCCCTCCGGCGGCACGCTTGTGATCGACCGCACCGAAGCCATGACCGTCATCGACGTCAACACCGGCAAATTCACCGGCGCGGGTGGCGACCTCGAAGAAACCATCACCTCCAACAACCTCGAAGCCGCCGAAGAAATCGTCCGCCAAATCCGGCTCCGCGACCTGGGCGGGATGATCGTCATCGACTTCATCGACATGGTGCTGCCCGCAAACCAGGAACTCGTGCTCCGGCGCCTCACCGAAGCCCTCGGGCGCGACCGCACCCGGCACCAAGTCTCCGAAGTAACCTCCCTTGGGCTGGTCCAAATGACCCGCAAAAACTCGGGTCTGGGCTGCTGGAAACCTTTGCCACCGAATGCCGGGAATGTGAAGGCCGCGGCATCATCGTCCACAGCGACCCCGTCGAACAGCGCGAGACCAACGGCAACGGGCGCAAACGCAAAAAAGCCGCACAACACCCCGTTGTCGTGGCCATGCACGATGCCGAAGACGAGATTATCGACGCCGAGGTCGTTGAGGAATCCACGGATGCTGAGGTTGCCGGTGAGGCAGCGCGCAGCATTGAAGAACTCGCCGCTGCTGTTGTCGTTGACGAGAAGCCCGCGCAGACCCTACGAGCAGGCGCTCGAAGAATACGAGACCTCCCGCGCCGCAAGCGCGCCACTAGGGGCAACTCGCGCTCCGATGTGCCGCCGCAGCCCGAGGACTTTGTGGAACCCGAACCCGCGCCCGAGCCGGAAAAACCCGAGAAGTCTGAAAAAGAGGACAAGCCGCGCCGGGGTCGCCGCCGCGCTGTCAAACGCTAACGCTGAGAAGGTCGTCGAGGTCGTGGAGGGTGACGTTGAGGTGGGTACCACCGCTCTCGACGCCACCGTCGCCGCGCTGTTCGTCGCATGTCGTCCGCCGCGCAGCAACCCAACAACCAGGAGAAAACCCAGGGTGATGCGGGAGTCCGGGCGTCGGAAAGCAGCACGCGCGGACGCGGGCGGCGTAGGGCCGTGCGCAAACGCGCGACCAACTAAAATGCGGTTTGTCTTTTTGCCGTGATAAAGGGTAGTCTTGGACAGTCGCTATTTCAGTGGGGCCTAGTGCTGCCCCCGAAAAGCCAATGAAGAAATCAACCCAATCAGGTTTCTGCGGCAAGACGCGGGTGCCTGAACCGAGTTTAGAGATAAAGGGGTAGCCCTCCTATGTACGCGATCGTCAAGACCGGCGGAAAGCAGTACAAGGTTGCCGAAGGTGACCTCGTCAAGGTCGAGAAGATCGAGGGTGAGCCAGGTTCGTCCGTGGCCCTCACCCCGATCCTGCTCGTGGACGGTGCCGAAGTAACCACCAGCGCAGACAAACTCGCCAAAGTGAGCGTCAGCGCCGAAATCGTCGAGCAGACCAAAGGCCCGAAGATCAAGATCCTGAAATACAAAAACAAAACCGGCTACAAGAAGCGTCAAGGCCACCGCCAGCCGCTGACTGTCCTCAAAGTAACCGGCATCAAGTAAGCCTGCAGGCTCACAAGAACTTCCAAAGGAGGGAAACAAACCATGGCACATAAGAAGGGTGCATCAAGCTCCAACAACGGTCGCGATTCAAACGCCAAGCGCCTCGGTGTCAAGCGTTTCGGTGGCCAGCAGGTCAAAGCCGGCGAAATCCTGGTCCGTCAGCGCGGTACCAAATACCACCCCGGTGAGAACGTAGGCCGCGGCGGCGACGATACCCTGTTCGCCCTGAAGCCCGGCGCAGTGCAGTTCTCCAAGCGCCGTAACCGCAAGCTGATCAGCATCGTGGAAAACGAGGCAGTATCTGCGTAGGTTGTAGCTCTGATTGAGCTTTGTGAGCGCCGCTCCCAGCATGTTTGGTGTTGGGGGCGGCGCTTTTGTTATGCGCTGGGGTGTGGTGATGAGTGCGCGGCGTTGCTGTGGCGAGAAGGGGAGTGGCAGATCATCAACGTGGGGTGCGTCCAGACAAGCTGCAGTAGGGGGCAAATTTTTGACGTTATGGGATACATGGTTGACGCTATGTAAAGTTTGCTGTACATTATGTCGTATGGATGCGACGTTGATAGCGAAGCCAACGAATCTGGTGCGGAAGCTCCGGCGTTGGCGTGAGTTGTCCCAAGCTGAGCTTGCTGAGCGTGCTCATGTATCCAGGCAGACGATTGTCAATGTGGAGAAGGGCAGCTATTCGCCGTCCGTATATCTGGCGTTGGCGATCTGCCGTGAGTTAGGGGCGACGGTTGAGGAAGTGTTTGGCGATGAGCAAAGTATGGAGGTGGTGAAAGGTGAAACTTCTTGATAGATATGTGTCGCACGTGATTGGCTCCCTGGGCGAGTATGAACGCGACGTTATGTACCGTTCCATGATTATCCGCCGGATAACTCTTTTTTGGGGAACGGAAGTAGCGGCCGCGGCGCTGGCGTGGACGCTTCCCGCAAATCTGGTGTGGTGGGCGCTCATTGTGTTTTTCTTGCCCATGTTTGTCTCGGAATGTGGCGCATGGATGTACATGCGTAATAGGGCAGTGAGACCCCGATCTGCGGGGTCGACAATGACGATCAGTGAGCAGCTTGCTTATACCGCCATAGCAGCAGTATTTCTTGTTGGGATGCTGCGGTGGGAGTTTATCGGGCAACAGGGGTCGCGGGCGCTGATCATCATGTTTGTCTCATATGTTGCGGCTTCTGTTGTCGTCCCACCAATGGTGAAACAGCTGAACGGCTGGCTGCGCGGCAGGGATGAACGCCGACTAGAGGCCGCTTTCCCGGAGGATTAGTAATGAAGCTTTTTGACAAATATGTCGCGCGTTTTCAATCCGCTATTGATGATGAGTATCAGCTAGATGTGATGTATCGTTCCCTGACCATTGACAATGTCATATACACATGGACGTTGCTGAGTGTAGGTGCCGTATTAGCGTGGGCGGTCCCGCCTGCGTATGTGTGGTGTTCCCTGTTGACACTTATCCCGCTGCTTGCGGGTGAGTATTCTTCCGCGCAGTATGTGCGGCGGCGTTCGGGGGACAAGGGGTCATCGATAAGCATGGGACGTGGTGCACTGGGGCTGATTGCGTTTGTGTGGATAGTTGGGCTAGCGCGGCATCCACTGTGTGACGGTTTTCGGTTTATGGTTCCCGTGATTGCACTTGCGGGTGTTATGGCTGTGTTCTTGTTGCGGCCCAGTAGAGAATGAGAGGCGAAGTACAAATGACAATGGATAGATACTTGGAGCGGTTCCGTGACAGAATGGATGATGAATATCAGCTGGACGTAACGTACCGGGCTCATGTAATTTGTTCAGCCGTTATGACGAATCTCTGTCTTGCATGCGCGGCAGTGCTTGCGTGGGTTCTTCCGCCGAACTATGTGTTGGTATCGGAAATTATGTGTGTCCCTGTATTTACTGGTAGTATTGTGGTAGCGCTATATATGCAGAAGCGGGTAGTCCGGCCACGTATCAGTATATGGGGTTATTCACGCCTGGAACTTGTGTTGACCATAATATGGGGAATTGCCTGGATGGCGGGGTTGATGCGTTTTCCAGCTTATTCTGAAAGTCCTATTGCGACTCGCGCGACGATAATTGGTTCCATTGTCGGTTTTATTATGATAATGGCAATTTTGAAATGGGTCAATGAACGTGCCCGCGCGTGGGATAGAAAGCGGTTAGGAGATATAGAATAAGACGGGTGGAGGCATTGAGAGTAAGGAGAGGATCATGGTCATCTATTTCATGCTTATTGTCGGTAATGTCAACGCAGATAACAATTTGCTGAGGGGAATGCGTCGCAAAAATTTCTCAAGAAATGTCGGAAACGAAATTCTAAGTTGGGTTTCGATACGTCTGGAACCATCGGCTCCAAAGAAGTCCCGGAAGAAAAGACCACAAAGCTGCTGTCATATGCCTGAAAATAGATAGCATCTGTGGTATCGTAGGTGTCGTTGCGTCATTGGTGCTGCTGATCGTGATGGGTTTCTCGTGGATACTCATGGCAGTTCCCCTCCTTGTTCTTGTTGTTCAGATTGCTATGGCTATTGCCGCTCTCACTGCGGCGAATGATGCGGTAGCTAAGGCTTAACAGCCATATAATAGAAAGAGAAAATGTGAATATTTCGGTGAAACACGTGTCGGCGTGTGCGGTGTCGGCATTGTTTGTTCTTGCTGCGGGAATGACAGCCCCGGCGGCAACTGCGCAAACGCAGAAAATCACCTGGGAAAATTGTCCTTCCATGGTCACCACTGAGGGTGCGCAATGTGGGCATATTGAGGTTCCCATGGATTACAGCAACCCAGCAGGCGAGAAAATCAGCGTGGGATTCGTGAAGGTCCCGGCAACAAATCAAGGAGCAAAGCGTGGGGCGTTGTTCATCAATTCAGGTGGCCCCGGCGGCGATGTGTATGGATACACAGCAAGTAAAGCTGGTGCTGCGTGGCCTGCGGAGATGCGGGCGGAATGGGATCTAATTGGCGTGCAACCGCGCGGTTTGGTGGGGTCCACGCCTGTTGAATGTGAAAACGTAGACCAGCCTTCACCCACCGATATGGTGTCCAATGTGGGCAAACTGTATCACGACGCGTGTGCGGCAAAAAGTTCCACAGCATTTTTGAATTCGCTGACCACGGAGAACACCGCACGCGATTGGGACGAAGTGCGTAAAGCACTGGAACTGAATCGAATCGGAATCATGGGTCTGTCCTACGGAACTATTCTTGGTTCCACGTACGCCACGCTGTTCCCGCAGCACACCGACAAAGTGATACTGGATTCCGGCATTGACACGGAATTGCTGTGGAATTCGGTGTTTGACCTTCAGCGCCCTGCCTATGTGCGCAGTCTGCACGAGTACTTCGCCTGGATTGCGCGTAACGATGCCACGTACCACCTGGGCGCAACACCCTACGCCGTGTACGAAAAATGGGCTGCTGCCGTGGTTAAGGAAAGTGGTGCAAACCCAACGGTAAAGCCGCCAGCGATGGAACCTTCCGAGGCTCCGCTGGGATCATCCGACCTGGCCAATGCGACAAAGCCTTTGGAAGTGCAGATTCAGAACTTCCTGACCACTATCACCCAGCCTGGTGCCAGCCAGCAGCGCTCGGCGACATTGCAATTGACCCGCATGCTGGTTCCGCAGACGAACACCTGGAATGGAATGGCACGGGCGCTAAATGGAACTGGGCCGTCCCTCACCGAAATTGCGGAGAAGCAACAGCAGGACTCCGAGCTGATGCGTGTCAACGAGACTTCTCAGCAAATGCAGCAGATTATTTTGTGCAATGAGAATCATACGCCAGCCCACACGGAACAGGTTCCCGCATTCTTGTGGAACACCTTTGTTAAAGGTGACGCATTCGACCAGTTTATCTTCTACTCATCGGGTGTTTCGTGCGGTGGAATCCAGCCGGTAGCGACGGTCCCGCAGCCCGATGGTTCCAAGCTCGCAACCCGGCCGCTGCAAATCCAGGGCATTCATGACCCGCAAACTCCTTATGGCAATTTCACGAATATGCAGCAGCGCATGAACAGCCAGCTGATCACAGTGAATAGTTTCCGCCACGGGCATGTGGGTATGGGCAACGATGCCGTTGATAAGGCAGTAGTGGAATACCTGCGCACCGGAAACTCGCCCATCACCGAAGCTCCGGGCGAGCCCATTAGCGCGGGGTAGGGGAGAGCGCCCTGATTAGTCGCCCTGATTAGCCCTGCGATGCAGACACCGATGCTGAGGTGATGAGCAGGGTGATCAGGGCGTCGATATGCGCGATGGTTTTCTTGATTAGGGTGTCTGCCTGGGAATCGGCGTGCTTTTTCACCATGTCCTTGATGCGTGCCCGCTCGTCGCGCGAGAAAGTACTCTTTCAGCAGCTTGCTGCGTTCCAGCAAGGTGGCCAGGATGACGGTGTTTCTCGTGGGGGCATCAGTGGACGAGGTCTCTGCACTGATTGCGCTTCTCAAACGATCCAGATTGTGCGAATCGGGAACATAGCCGGTGCTACGCTTCAGAATCCCACTGACCTGTGGCGTGGCGGCACCGGCGGCAACCAGACTGTTTCCCAGAGAGTCAAAGAGCTGAGTGCGGGGGCCGGACCTGCCCATCATGTACTGTTCGACAAGCTTGTTGAGCTTTATGGGGCCCTTCTCGGAAATGCGCTGGTAGATGGGGAGGAGGTGGTGGAGTGTTGATGGCAGTTCGGCGGTGGTGCTGACTGTGGGGCGCTTTTCGTCACTGATTGACACGCAGTCGTTAAGGTGAAGATCAATCACCGCGCTGGTGACGCAGCACACCCACGTTCGGGTATCGAGGCTTGATATTTTCCCCTGCTTATTTACTGCAAACATGAGGAATTGTTGGGAGAGGCTGAGGTTGTACATGTGCGTGTCCTTTCGGGACCGGCTGCATACTTCTCACTTATTAGTGTAATAGTTTTCGCCTGTCTTAGTGGAAGGGTACAAGCGACAAACCGCAGTTCAAAGAAGATTCCATATCTCGCTCCCGCCTCGTCATGGAAAACCACATATGCCCATTGCTGCCGCATTTTGTTTCCTCTTTTTTGCCAACGAGTTTCTTCCACTAGCTACCCGGCACCCTGGCCTACGCCATAACAAAAGAAGGCAGCTAAAGAGGTAAACACCCGCCAGGCAGATCACCCGCACTAACCACCCCCGACCGCTACACTGGCTCGCATGACGCAGTCAGTTGCATTGTCGGGTCGGGTGGCATTGGTGGCTTGCTGGCGGCGGTATGCGCTGCAACCACTGCTGCTGCAAACACAACCACAACACAAGAAACAACACCCATCGTGGTCACCACTCCGCGCAGCGCCCGCCGCATCACGGCCGAGGGACTGCGCCTGACAAGCCCCTTGTTCGGGGACAGCACGCACCAGGTCCGCGCGGTCACCCAACTGGAAGAGCCGGTGGACTTCACCTTTATTACGGTCAAACAACCGCATCTCACCGACGCTCTGCGCACCATTCCCGCCGAGTACGCGGGCACGGTGATTCCACTGCTCAACGGCGTGGATCACATGCAGGTGCTGCGCGCCCAGTTCGATTCGCTGCTGGCTGGTTCGATTCACGTGGAGTCCAGCCGCGACCAGGACGGCACGATTGTGCATGGCTGTGATTTTGTGCGCCTCACCACCAGCGCCTCGCTTCCGCCGCTTTTCGACGCCCGCGTCACCACCATCACCACCCCAAATCAGGACGAACTATTGTGGAGCAAGCTTGCAGTGCTAGCGCCGTTTGCCCTGATGACCGCACGTTACCGCATCCCCTTGGGCGAAGTCTTAGAAACCCGCCGCCAGGAGTTGGAAGAGGTAGTGAGGGAGTGCGCCGCCGTGAGCGTTGCATGTGGTGGCCCCGACACCTCCAGCGATGCCATGGGCCTGTATGAGAAGTTCGAATACGGCGCGAAGTCGTCCATGCTCCGGGATATTGAAGAAAACCGACCCACCGAGCTGGATGCCATTGGTGGCGCGGTGATTCGTCACGCCGCCGCTCACGGGATTATTGTTCCCGCGGTTGGTCGGCTTGTGGCAGAGATGGAAGGGATTATATAGGGCGCAGAATGTGCTTATGCTCAAGCTCGAAAATGCCCTGTTGTGCAGCCTGGAGATAAGCATACTTTTATAACAATAAACCGCCCCACCGAGAGCTGAATGTCCAGAACTCGGTGGGGCGGCTATGGCTGAGTTATTTTAAAACGGCACCCCACTTCTGACGATCACGTTGGCGAAGGGAGTGGCCTCCCCAGTTCGGATCACGAACGACGCCTCGGGTATCAGTCGTTTCAGTGCCTCATGGTCCACATAGGTTGTGGGGGAGCTGAAAAGCGCTCGTACTTCCTCGGGGGTTTCCTGAGCAAGGACAACGCTTTCAACTTCTACTTCGTCAAAGACTGCGGCGACAACATCTTGGAAACGCGGTATTCCGAAGGTGAGTGCCAGGTCCACCACCGGAATGTTCTCCGGGATGGGGAGTCCGCAGTCGGCAATGACGAAGGTGTCTGTATGGCCTAGTCGAGCAATCATGTGGTTGAGTGCCGGGTTGAGTAGGCCGGTTTTTTTCATAGTGTTATATCTCCGGGAGAGAATCGTTCAAATCTGGGTAGGAAGGTTGCGCACCAGCGCCGGTGACGGCGTAAGCAGCGACGCGCGCGGCGTGACTCGCGGCGTCGATAAGTGTCTCGCCTGCCAGAAGGCGGGCTACAAGTGCACCTGCAAACGCGTCACCGGCCCCGGTCGTGTCCGCGGGGGTGACATGGGCGGCAGGAATGTGGGTCACATCGTCGTGCGTGGCAACGATCGCACCCCTACCGCCGAGAGTGAGCACCACACTGGCGAAACCGGCGTCAACGAGCGCGGCACTCATGACCTCCGGTTCGCCCTCTGCGGGGTGCCCAAGTAGTTCAAGGATTAATCCAGCTTCGTGTTCATTGGCCAGCAGTGGATCAGCCTGCAGCAGTGCGGCCTGCGGCACCGGAATGACCGGTGCAAGGTTCACCACAACACGCCCGGTGGCGTGCTTAACAGCGGCTTCAAAACCATCAGCGGGGATTTCTCCTTGGAGCAGCACAATGTCCGCCGTCCGAACGGTCTCGGCATGGGCGTCCACATATGCTGCAGTGACATCAGCATTCGCGCCGGGTACGACAACGATGCTGTTTTCACCGTCGGCGTCGACAGTGATCACGGCGAGACCTGTGGTTTCGTCGCGCGTGTCGACGCCCTCCATATCCACCCCCGCCGCAACCATCAAGGCTGTTGCGGGGGCGGCATAGGTATCGTTTCCAACGGCACCGACGAAAGCGACTTTGGCGCCCTGAAGGGCAGCGGCGACGGCCTGGTTGGCCCCCTGCCGCCTGGGCTGATGGAGCCACCGGTTCCGAAGATGGTTTCACCCGGTTTCGGATGCCGGTTGACCCGGACGCTTAAGTCGGCGTTGATGGATCCGACGACGGTGATGTGAGATGTCACTTGCCAAAGTCCTTCACGTTTTTCTTGAGTGACGGTAACCACCTCAACGTGGATTTCAGACTGAGCTTGTTCTTTCTTGAGCAGCTTGGAAGCCTGCTCAACAGCCTGTGCGCCAAGCTTTGCGGGCTGCTGGCCGATGGTTGCGGCCATCTTGCCGTCGGTGACAGCCTTCAGGCCATCTTCCGTGCCGTCAAAGCCAATGACCTTGATGTCGCGTCCGGCGCGCTCGCCCAAAGCTTCGATGGCGCCCAGAGCCATTTCGTCGTTTTCGGCGAAGATGGCCTTGACATCTGGGTGTGCCTGGAGAAGGTTGGTGGTCACGTTCAGGCCTTCGGTCCGGTCGAAGTTAGCGGTCTGCTGTCCAACAACACGGACGTTGGGGTGTGTGGCAATGCCATCGGTGAAGCCCTTGCCACGGTCACGGGAGGCGGAGGAGCCTGCGATGCCCTGGAGCACCAGAACCTCGCCTTCGTCGCCGATGGACTCGGCGAGTGCATCGGCAGCCTGCTTGCCACCGTCAACGTTGTCGGAGGCGATGAAGGAGTCAACGGTTCCGCCGCTTGCGGAGCGGTCCACAGCAACGACCGGGATGTTGGCGTTGTTGAGGGCCTGAACGGCGGCTACCACGGCGTCGGAATCCGTGGGGTTGACAATGACGACCTTGGAGCCAGTAGTCGCAGCGTTGTTGAGCTGGTCGTTCTGCTTGGCTGCGTCGTCGGATGCGTCCTGGATGTTGAGCTTGATGCCCAGTTCATCGGCTTTCTTCTGTGCGCCTTCCTGCAGCTGCACGAAGAAGGGGTTCGTCCGGGTGGACAGCGCCAGCGTGACGGAGTTGTCACCGCCGCCGGAGCCGGAGTCGCCAGAATCGCGGTTGCAGGCAGCGGCACCGAATGCAAGCACCAGTGCCGCCGACACGGCCGTGACTTTCTTGAGAGTTTTCTTTGTGAACATGACGTAGACAACCTTTCCTAAAAGAGACGTTTAACGAGCTGTTTTGTTACGAATCACGTCAAAACCAACAGCGATCGCAATGACAAAGCCAATGACAATCTGCTGCCAGAACGACGACACGTTCAAAATGTTCAAACCGTTACGGATAACGGCGAGCAAGATCGCGCCGACGAGTGTGCCGGTGGCTTTACCGGAGCCACCGCTCAGTGACGCCCCGCCGATGACCACGGCGGCAATAGCGTCAAGTTCGTAACCAACCGCTGCTTGAGGCTGGGCTGATGACAAGCGGCCAGTCATCACCAACCCTGCCAAAGCGGCAAACAACCCAGAAAGCGTGTACACCGTGATCAGGACTTTCCGCACGGGAAGCCCGGACAGACGAGCTGCCTCGACGTTTCCGCCGACGGCGTACATGGACCGACCAATGACCGTCCGGCTCAGAATGAACCAGCAGATCACACCGGCCAGTGCCATCATCACGATAGGTATGGGAAGCCCTGGAACCCCAGTTCCAAACAGGTACTGATTGGAACCCAGCGTGTTCACCGACTTAGAACTCGGCACGGGGGAGCCCTGGGAAATCACCAGGGTTGCGCCGCGGGCGATGGACATCATCGCCAGGTGGCGATGAATGCTGGAAGCTTTCCATATGCAATCGAGATGCCGCTGATAAGGCCAGCCAGTAGGCCGGTGCCAAGGCCAATGAGCAGGGTCAACCATCCCGGCAAGCCAAGGCTGCTAAACGAGTAGGCGGAGACCATGCCGCCTAATGCTGCGACCGAACCCACCGACAGGTCAATACCAGCGGCGACGATAACAAAGGTCATACCAAACGCGAGGATGGCCACAGTGGCGGCCTGAACTCCCACGTTGAGGAGGTTGGGGACAGTCAAAAAGTGCGGTGTCGCAATGAACATCGCGACGCACAACACAATCAGACCGACCAGCGCCCCATTGTTAAGCATCCAACGGAGCACTGGGTCCCAAGCGGTTTTTTTCATGGATTTTCCTTATCTCCTATCTGCGCTTTGCGCCAGAATGCGCGGCTTTCTCAGTGCGCGCCGCCTTTTGGCGTGCGCTGTCGCGGCGGCGGTCAGGTGGTCTTCTACTTGAGCGACGGCCAGCTGCATGATGCTGTCCTGGGTCGCATCTGCGGCGTCCATTTCGCCTGCGATGCGGCCGCCGGACATCACCACCACGCGGTCCGACATGCCGAGAATTTCGGGCAGTTCGCTCGACACCATCAGCACGGCCCCGCCTTGTGCGGTGACCTCGTTGATGATGTTGTAGATCTCTACCTTCGCCCCGACATCGACTCCGCGCGTGGGCTCATCGAGCAGTAGTACTTTAGATCCGGCGAGTACCCAGCGTCCGAAGACCGCCTTTTGCTGGTTACCGCCGGACAGGTCACGAATCGGCTGGTCAATGCTGGCCATGCGGATTCTAAGCTTTTCGGGAAACGGCTGTGCTCCGGGTCCGCTGTCCTGCGAGATCGGCGAGGCCATAACGGGAGGTGGAGCGGAGAGTGGCCAGGCCGAGGTTCTCTAGTACCGGGGCGTCGAGAATTAGGCCCTGAGCTTTGCGGTCTTCAGGAACGTGGCCCACGCCGTGCCTGATGGCGGCGGAAATGTCGCCGTTGGGCAGGCGCTTGCCGCGGACCCGAACCTCGCCGGAGTCAACGCGGTCTGCACCGGCGATGGCGCGCACCAGCTCGGTACGGCCGGCACCAACCAGGCCCGCAAGGCCAACAACCTCGCCGGCGCGCACCGTCAGCGAGACGTCCTGGAAGTTGCCAGCAGAGGTGAGGTTGCGCACCTCCAGTAGCGGCTTGCCGCGCTTCGGCGGCACGACGCGAGGAAACTGGTCGTCAATGTCGCGGCCGACCATCAACGTCACCAGTTTCTTCTCGGGTGTCGACGCCGGGACTTCCGCGACAAAGCCGCCATCCCTCAGAACCGATACCGAGTCCGCAATACGAGCGATTTCATCCAGGTGGTGGGAAATGAACACCATGCCCACGCCCTTGGCCTTCAAGTCATTGACCACGCTAAACAGCTGGTCAATCTCCCTGCCGGTCAGCGCGGCGGTGGGCTCATCCCAAAATGAGCACACGCGCATTCATGGACAGCGCCTTGGCAATTTCCACCAGCTGCTGGCGGGCAATGCCCAGTTCGCCGACGGGGGTGTCCAGCGACACGTCTACGCCGATCATGCGTAGCGCCTTGAGCGCCTTTTTCCGCAGCGCCTTGTAATCGACCAAACCCCACCGTGACGGCGTGCGGCCCAACATCAGGTTCTCCGCCACCGTCATGGTGGGCACAAGGTTGAGTTCTTGGTGGATGGTGGCAATGCCGTGGGCTTCCGCAGCCTTGACGTTGGGCAGGGTAGTGGGGGTGCCATCGACGAGGATCCGGCCCGAATCGGGCTGGTACACACCCGCCATCATTTTGATCAGGGTTGACTTGCCCGCGCCGTTTTCACCCAGCAAAGCCTGGACGTGACCGGCGTGGACGTCAATGCTCACCGAGTCGATGACTTTGACGGGGCCAAACGACTTGGAGACTCGATCAAGCTGTAATACCGGCTGAACAGACATGACTAGTGCCCTCCTTGTCCGGATGAATCGCTGGCCGAGTCTTTAGGGGGAGTGGAACCTCGTACGATGAGAGTGGTGGGTAGTTTAATTTTGTGCTGAGCGGAGTCTCCGCGAAGCAATTTATGTAGTTCCTCAAAAGCTTTCGCCCCCATCGTAGAAACGTGCTGGTTAATGATAGTGAGTGGTGGATTCTGTAGTTGGAATACTGGAAAATCGTCGAAACCCACAAGGGCAATGTCGAAGCCAGGCGTGAGCCGATGTTCATGGCACGCGCGAAGCGCACCAACGGTCATCATGGAGTCCCCGGCGATGATCGCTGAGACGCCAAGCTTTAACAGCTCTTGGGTGCCCACATAGCCCTGCTCTTCGACGTATCCGCCCAAAAGCATGGGGTACTGGTCAATGCCGAAACTGCCGCAGGCTGAGCGGAACGCCTCCAAGCGGTCTACGCCGGTGGATGTGTCCTGTGGACCCGCAAGATAGCCGATGCTCTCGTGCCCGCCCGTGACCAGCATGGATACGGCAGCCTTGATGCCTTCCGCGGGATCAGTGCTCACCGAGGTGGCAGGGACAATGTCAAGCTCGCGGTCAACCAGCACCAGCGGGACGTTCTGTTTTGCCAGAGCCGTCAATTCCTTTTCCGTGCCAATGTGCGGCACGGCGATGATGCCGTCGACGCGCTGATGCTGCATGATTTCAACGGCCTGAATGAGACCCTTGGGGTCATCATTGGAGATGCCTAATAGTGTGTACAATCCGGCATCTATCGCGGCGTTCTGCACGGCAGCAGCTAGCTCTGCAAAATAAGGGTTAAAAAGGTTGGGAATGACCAATCCGATGGTGTTGGTTTTAGAGTTTCTCAACGCCCGTGCCTGCGCGTTAGGCCGGTAGTTAAGTTTTTGTGCGGCCTTCAGAACACGTTGTTTAGTTTTTTGCGGAATGGCGGGGTGATCGGCCAGCGCGCGGGAAACCGTGCTGATTGAAACCCCCACCTCAGCAGCAATATCTTTCAACGTAGGGTTAGGTATGCGCACCTCGAATGCACCTCCTTATGGAACCTTCTAACCTGTATGCAAACGTTTGCATAATAGATTAAATCAAGCATAAGGGACTCTTATTAGGAAGTCAAGAGAGTTGAAAAGGTCACGTTCGTATTACTTCGCCCTCTTACCCCCGTCGGCTATCAGGTTTTGTTACTCTATCAACCATGAAAGCGCACAAAATAGGCATAATTAGTTTGCTTTTCGATGCAATTTATTGCATAACTGTCGGCATAGGGATCATGCTAGCTGCCACCTACGTTGCCCCCATAATTGGGATACCAGTTCTTCTTACCATTGCTATCGGGTGTGCAACAACAGTGTGGGGCGTCGGCATCGTGGGGATGATGCGCACCATTCCACTCGCCACCGCCCTCACAACCGTCATGATCGTGAATATTATGTCCACGATCGCGGTGGCAACCTTCTCTGCAACCCTGGCCGGAGTCGGGGTCACCTTCACCGTCTTAGCCTTCGCCCTCGACATCGCCGCGTTTGCAGCCAGCCAAGGATGGGCGCTCGCGCGGGCCTAGAACCCCACTAAAACTCCGACCTGCGCTAGTTCGGCGTGCGGAAGCTGGACCCGCCGTTGGTCCAGGCGAACAGGATGCGGGCGGCGTCGTCAGTGAACAAGGCATAATCGCGGCTCACTGGGTGTGTCGCCTCTGTTTGCTAGTATCAAGTGATTCTAGTTGTAGTGGAGGAATCCTGATGTCGCGTTTCGTAGATCGCGTTGTATTGCACCTGTCAGCCGGGGACGGTGGCAACGGCTGCGCATCCATCCACCGCGAAAAATTCAAACCACTCGGCGGGCCCGATGGCGGCAACGGGGGACACGGCGGCGACATCATCCTGGAAGTCAGCCCGCAGGTGCACACCCTCCTCGATTTTCACTTCCACCCTCACATCAAAGCCTCTCGCGGTTCCGACGGCGCGGGGGACCACCGCAACGGCGCGCGCGGCGAAGACCTCGTGATGAGCGTCCCCGCTGGCACCGTTGTGCTGAACGAAGCAGGGGAAACCCTCGCCGACCTGACCACCACCGGCATGCGCTTCATCGCCGCCGCCGGAGGGCGCGGCGGCCTTGGCAACGCCGCCCTGGCCAGCCGGGCCCGCAAAGCCCCGGGTTTTGCGCTTAAAGGCGAACCTGGGGAAGAACACGATGTCATCCTGGAACTGAAATCCATGGCCGATGTTGGCCTGGTGGGATTCCCCTCGGCGGGCAAATCCTCCCTGGTCTCTGTGCTGTCTGCGGCAAAACCGAAAATCGCCGACTACCCCTTCACCACACTCCAACCCAACCTGGGCGTGGTCAACGTGGGGCACGATACCTTCACCATCGCCGACGTGCCGGGGCTCATTCCCGGGGCGTCGGAAGGAAAAGGACTCGGGCTCGACTTCCTGCGGCACATTGAACGCACCGCCGTGCTCGCGCACGTGGTGGACGCGGCCACCCTCGAACCCGGACGCGACCCCGGCAGCGACATTGAAGCCCTCGAAGCGGAACTCGCCGCCTACGAATCCGCGCTTGACGCCGACACCGGGCTGGGCGACCTCCGCGACCGGCCCCGCGTGATCATCCTCAACAAAGCCGACGTGCCCGAAGCCCGCGAACTCGCAGAATTTGTGCTCGACGACCTCAAAGAACAGTTCGGCTGGCCCGTGTTCATCATCTCCACCGTCGCACACCAGGGACTCGAACCCCTGAAATACAAGCTCATGGAAATTGTGCAGGAACACCGTAAGGCTGAGGCCGGTTCAAAGGGTAAAGGTGCTGGGCGCGCCGGGAAAACTGCGCAGCCCATTATCGTGCGACCCAAGGCCGTGGCCGGAAAACGAGACTTTGTCATTGAAGCCGATCCCGACAACGAGGACGGCTACATTGTCCGCGGTGAGAAGCCCGAACGCTGGATCCTGCAAACCGACTTCGAAAACGACGAGGCCGTGGGCTACCTTGGCGACCGTCTCGCGAGGCTCGGCGTCGAGGAGGCCCTGTACAAGGCGGGCGCGACACCCGGCTGCGATGTGACCATCGGGCATGTCACCTTCGAGTGGGAACCCCTCACCATCGCGGGCGTGGACACGCAGCTCACTGGACGCGGCACCGATATTCGCCTTGAACAATCCGAGCGCAAGTCCGCTGCCCAGCGCAAACGCGAATCCCAGGTGCGCCGCGGCCTGATTGACGAGTACGACTTCGGCGACAACCAGGTTGCTGACCGCGAACGCTGGCAGGGGTAGTAGTGGATAACGGTGAGCAGCTGTGCGTCGGTACGCCCGGCGAGGAGGACATGCGGGCGCGACTTGCGTCGGCGAAGCGCGTGGTGGTCAAGATTGGGTCGTCGTCGCTGACTGGTGGGCCGGATTTCAGCATCAACCCCCGCAACATTGACCGTATTGTGGATGCCGTGCACGCGCGCATCGCCCGTGGCTCGGACGTGATCATCGTCTCCTCGGGGTCCATTGCCGCAGGTCTAGCGCCTCTCGGGCTGAGCACGCGGCCCGCCGACCTGGCCACGAAACAGGCCGCAGCCTCCGTCGGGCAGGTGCATCTCGCGCAGGAGTGGGGCAGGTCCTTTGCCCGCTACGACACCACCGTCGGGCAGGTGCTTCTCACCGCGTCCGACACGGGCCAGCGCGACCGTGCCCGCAATGCGCAGCGCACCCTCAACCGCCTGCAGCAACTCGGCGTGGTGCCCATCGTAAATGAAAACGACACCGTGGCCACCACCGAAATGCGCTTCGGCGACAATGACCGGCTCGCCGCCCTGGTTGCGCACCTCATCAGCGCCGACGCGTTGGTGCTGCTCTCTGACGTTGACGGGCTCTACGACCGCAACCCCGCAGACCCCGGCGCGCGCTTCATCCCCGAAATCCGCGACGACCACGACCTCGACGGCGTTGTTGCAGGTGACAGTGGCGTCGTGGGCACCGGCGGCATGGCTTCTAAAGTCTCCGCCGCCCGCCTCGCCGCCTGCGGGGGAGTGCCCGTCCTGCTCGCCTCCGCCGCCGACATTTCCGGCGCGCTGTCCGACGCCCACGTGGGTACCGCGTTCCACCCGGCCAACGGCCGACGCCTCTCCGCCTGGAAATTCTGGGCGCTTTACGCCGCTGAAGTCGCAGGTACGCTGCGTATCGACGCCGGGGCTGTCACCGCCGTCACCTCCGGTGGCCGGTCGCTGCTTCCCATAGGCATCCAATCCTGCGAGGGGGAATTCCACCCCGGCGACATCGTGGAAATTATGGGTCCCGACGGGCAGATTATCGGGCGCGGCGAAACCAACTACAGCCACAGCGACCTTGCCAACATGCTGGGACGTCGGACTGGCGACCTTCCCGCCGACAAGCGTCGACCCGTGGTACACGCCGATTACCTGTCCAATATGTGAGAGGTGTATGGCCCCGCAAGTGTGCTTATCTCCAGGCCGCAAAAAGGGGCATTTTTGAGCTTGAACATAAGCACACTGTGCAGACCCACACTGATAGCCCCCTGCACCAGCGCCGTTCAAGCCGAACCTTCAGGCTAGGGTTCCCCAGGTGAGCGTTGCTACACTGGGTGGCTATGAGCGCGGAAGTGAGCACCACCACAACAACCACAACACCAGAAGGTGCCGAGGTCATCAGGATGGCCCGGGCGGCGAAGGATGTCGCACAGGCACTAGCAAACGCCTCCACCGAGGATAAGAATAGAATCCTCAACGATGCCGCAGCGGCGCTGGAGGCGCGGGCGTCGGATATTATGGCGGCGAATGAGCGGGATATTCGCGCTGGCCGGGAGGCTGGCCTGTCGGAGGCGCTGATTGATCGTTTGGCGCTGACGCCGGAGCGCGTAAAAGGCATCGCGGATGGTTTGCGCCAGGTGGCGTCGCTGCCGGACCCGGTGGGAGATATTGTTGCTGGTAGGACGCTCGCTAATGGGCTGCGGATTCGTCAGGTGCGGGTGCCGCTGGGGGTGATGGGCATGGTGTATGAGGCCCGCCCGAATGTGACGGTGGATGCGTTTGGTTTGGCGCTGAAGTCGGGGAATGTGGCGTTGCTGCGGGGTTCCCAGTCGGCGTGGCATTCCAACAAGCAGCTGGTGGAGATTCTGCAGGAAACGCTGGCGGAGCATGGTTTTCCCCGCGAGGTGGTGCAGTTGTTGCCGTGCGAGACTCGGGAGAGTGTTCAGGATTTGATTACCGCCAGGGGTTTGGTGGATGTGGTGATTCCACGGGGTGGCGCTGGGCTGATTGCGGCGGTGGTGGAAAATGCCACGGTCCCGACGATTGAGACGGGCTCGGGTAATTGCCACTTGTATGTGGATGGGGAAGTGGATGTGGATGAGGCGATTGCGCTGGCCGTGAACGGCAAGACGCGCCGCCCGAGCGTCTGCAATGCCACGGAGACGGTGCTTATCGACGCCGCGCTCCCCCGCGAGGCACGCCAGCGCATTGTTTCCGCACTTCAGGAGGCGGGGGTGACGGTTCATGGGCTGCCTGAGGAGCTGGGCGAGGGCGTGGTTCCTGCGGATGAGTCGGATTGGCACGCCGAGTATTTGTCCATGGATATTGCGGTGAAGTTGGTGGATGGCGTGGAGGGCGCGATCGCGCATATCGCGGAGTTTTCGTCGGGGCACACGGAGGCGATTGCCACGCGGAGTATCGCCGCTGCGGAGAAGTTCACGGCTGAGGTGGATGCGGCTGCGGTGGTGGTGAACGCGTCGACGGCGTTCACGGATGGTGAGCAGTTTGGTTTCGGCGCGGAGATCGGCATTTCGACACAGAAGCTGCACGCGCGCGGCCCGATGGCGTTGCCGGAGTTGACGTCCACGAAGTGGATTGTGTTTGGCGATGGGCACACCCGGCCATGAGGGTAGGGATCATGGGCGGCACGTTTGACCCGATCCATAATGGGCATCTGGTGGCTGCCTCGGAGGTGGCGAACATGTTTGACCTGGATGAGGTCGTGTTTGTTCCGACGGGGGAGCCGTGGCAGAAGTCGGGAAAGAAGGTCTCGGCCGCAGAAGATCGGTATTTGATGACGGTCATTGCCACCGCCTCGAATCCCCGGTTTAAGGTCAGCCGCGTGGATATTGATCGCAGCGGCCCCACCTATACGGTGGATACGCTGCGGGATCTGCGTCGCTTCTACCCGGGATGCGGAATTGTTCTTCATTACGGGCGCAGACGCCCTGGCGAGCATCGTGACCTGGCGCGATTGGGAGGACATGTTTGAGCATGCTCGTTTTGTGGGGGTGACGCGGCCGGGGTATGAGTTAGATGACGCGATTCTGCCGGAGGTGCATCGGGAGCGGGTGTCGCTGGTTGATATTCCGGCCATGGCCATTTCGTCGACGGATTGCCGGGAGCGGGCGGCGTCGAAACGCCCTGTGTGGTATTTGGTGCCGGATGGTGTGGTGCAGTACATCGCTAAACACGGGTTGTATGCGTCTACCTCCGGGTAGGTAGGATGGCTTTTTAGTTTTAATGTGAAGGAAAAATATGACTGCTTCTGACCATGCTGTGAAGCTGGCGTCCATTGCGGCGCTGGCCGCCGACGAAAAGTTGGCGCAGGAGATCGCCGTGATTGATGTCTCCGAGCAGCTTGTGATTACTGACTGCTTTGTCATCGCCTCCGGGGAGACGGACCGCCAGGTCAGCGCCATTGTGGACGAGATTGAAGACAAGCTGCGTGAGGCCGGGGCGCGCCCCATCCGCAAGGAGGGTGTGCGCGAGGGCCGCTGGGCACTGCTGGATTACGGCGAGCTGGTGGTGCATGTGCAACGCGCCGAGGAGCGCGAATTCTACGGGCTGGACCGCCTGTGGCGGGACTGCCCGCTCATTGAGGTGGAGGGCGTGGAGCCGCTGGAACGCCCCGCTAGCTGGGCCGACGACGTGGACGTACGCGCCGTCACCTCCATTGATGAGATCCCGCTTGCCGACACCGAGCCGGATGCGGACGAACTGTGACCCGCAAGCTCATCATGCTGCGGCACGGCCAGACGGAATACAACGCGTCCGGCCGCATGCAGGGGCAGATGGACACCAAACTCAGCGACGTGGGTATCCGTCAGGCTGAGGCGGTGGCACGCTACATGAAAGGCGTGAATATTGGGTACGTCGTGTCGTCGGACCTGTCGCGCGCGGCGGAGACGGCGAGGATCGTGGCGTCGTCACGCGGGCTGCCGGTGCACCTGGACCCCCGGCTGCGGGAAACCAACCTGGGGGACTGGCAGGGCCAATCCCGCGAGGACGTGGACCGGGACTACCCGGGGGCGCGGGCCCAGTGGCGCCATAACGCGCTGTGGGCACCCCCCGGTGGCGAATCCCGAATCGAGGTTGCCCGGCGCGCCCGTGACGTGATTAATGAGCTGATGCTCGCCCATCCCGGCTGGGACGATGGGGCCGTGCTCCTGGTAGCACATGGGGGGACCATTGGGTCGCTGACATCAGATCTTCTAGAATTGAGCATCGAGCAGCATCACATGTTCACCGGCCTGAAAAACACCAACTGGGCGCGGTTGACCGCACGCCCCCGGTATTCGGAGGAACCCAACGCCAACGGGGAGGGCGACCCGCCGGTGGTTCCGCAGCCGCGGTTTACACCGGACACCCTGGGGGATGCCCAGTGGTACCTTGACGGTTGGAACATGAGTGTTGCCCCTGGCCTGGAAGCGGGCTAGTCGCAACGGTTGAAGGAGTGGATCGTACGTGCCGGTTCGGATTGTCACTGACTCGTCGGCGTGCCTGCCGGACAGCATCATCGAGGACTTGGACATCACTGTCATTGATCTGCACATGATGAACCGCGGAGACGACCGCTCCACCTCCGGTTTGTCCTCCCTGGAACTGGTCGCCTGCTACGCCCGCCAGCTGGAACGTGGCGGCGACGAGGGGGTGCTGGCGCTGCACCTGTCCAAGGAACTCTCCTCCACCTGGTCCAATGCGGTGGCCGCGGCGGCGGTGTTTGACGACGACATGGTGCGCGTCATTGACACCAACTGCATCGGAATGGGACTCGGGGCCGCCGCCATGGCCGCAGCAACCATGGCGCAGAACGGCGCCACGCTGGAAGACTGTTACAAAGCCGCCGTGAGCACCCTGGAACGATCCCGAATGTGGCTGTACGTGCACCGCATCGACGAACTCCGCAAGTCCGGCAGGCTCTCCGCCACCACCTCGCTCATGTCCACCGCCCTGGCCATGCGACCGATCATGCACCTGAAGGACGGGCGGTTGGATGTCGCGGCGAAAACCCGCACCCCCTTCAAGGCACTGGCCAAAATCGTGGAACTGGTGGGCGCCTACGCCGACACCAACCCGCTTTTCATCGCCATCCAGCAGCACGAAGCACGCGAAACCGCCAAGCACCTGCAACTCCAGCTGGAGGAGGCACTGCCCGACGGCACCACCTTCATGGCCGTGGACATGGACCCAGTGCTGGCGGTGCACTCCGGCCCCGGCGCGATCGCGGTGTCCGCAGTCCAGGCCGATGAATCCGAGTTATCCACAGACGAAGACGAGTAACGCAGGTTATCCACAGGCGCGCGGCTGAGGCGCGCCGGGTATCGACACCGCGACCTACCCTTCGGGTATGGACCTGGCACACCGACTCGCAGACCTCACCGCCCCCCACCGGCGAAGAAAAACTCCTTAACGTCCGCTATCCGACGCCTCGACTCCGCATCACCCCACGCCACGGGCTGTTCGTCGTGGCCGCCGCGGCCGTGCTCTGCGCCGTGGTGGGTGGGCGGTACCTGTTTGCTTCTGAACCTGCGGAGGAGGCACCGGTGACGTTTCCGCTGGCCACCAGCAGCGCCGCTGAACCGCCGGGGAGATCGTGGTGTCCGTGGTCGGGGCGGTCGCCCACCCGGGCCTTACAACCCTCGCGCCCGGGGCACGCGCCGCCGACGCGCTGGCGCAGGCAGGGCCACTGCCCGAGGCGGAACTACTCGGCATCAACCAGGCGCAGAAGCTTAACGACGGCGTGCAAATCGTCGTTCCCAAGCAGGGGGAGGCGGTGCCCGCCCCGGCCGGTAATCCCGGGGGTGGCTCAGGCGCTGGCGGCGGGAAAGTATCACTGAATACGGCCACCGCCGCCGACCTGATCGCCCTCTCCGGGGTGGGCGAGAAAACAGCCGCCGCCATCATCGCCCACCGCGACAGCATCGGCGGATACACCTCCGTGGAACAACTCAAAGACGTCAAAGGCATCGGCCCGGCCAAATTCGCCGAACTGGAAAAACAGGTGACGCTGTGAGCGAACTCCGGCTCGTCCCCGCAGCACTGCTGTGTTGGGCGGCCACCTGGATCGTGCTGGCGCACCGGGGGTGGGCGCTGCCGCTGCTGCTGGTTGCGGCGACGGCCGGGATTACGTGGTGGCTGCGGCACACCGGCCAGGCGTTGGTCCTTGGGGCTCTGGGGAGCACTGCTGTTCTGCTCACTTACCTGCGGGTTCGCGCCGGGTCGCGCCCGCTGCCGTCGCTGCTGACGGGACGTGTGGAAGCGGTGCCCCGACATGTGCACGACGGGGTGTGGCTGCTGCGCATTCACGGGGAGACCGTGTTCTACCGGGCTGCGACCTGCGCCGCGAAAGTGGGGGACACCGTGCAGGTGCGTGTGACCGCCCGGGCTAGTGAGCGCATCGGGGTGAGCAGCCACGTTGCTAGCGCCACTCACCTGGACATCACCCAGCATGCTGGGGGAATACAAGCCTGGATGGCTGGGGTGAGGGAGGGGTTTTACGGGGCGTCGATAAGCAGGTTGGGGGAGGGTAGCGCGCAGCTTCTGCCAGCGATGGTGCTGGGGGACACGCGCGGGCTGAACATGGATTTGTATGCGGGGGCGGGGCTGGCGCATCTCAGCGCCGTGAGCGGGTCGAACGTGGCGATCGTGACCACGAGCATGGTGCTGCTGGCGCGGGCGCTGACCCTCGGGCCACGCGTTCAGATTAGCCTGGCGGGCGCGGCCCTGGTGGGGTTCGTGCTGCTCGTGGGGCTGGAACCCAGCGTGCTGCGCGCCGCCGTCACCGGAGTGGTCGGGCTGGTGGCGGTGCTGGCGAACTCGCGAAGCCAACCCATCCATGCCCTCAGCCTCGCCGTCATCGGGCTGGTGCTGTGGGACTCCGACATGGCGGCCTCCTACGGGTTTGCCTTATCTGTGGTGGCCACCGCAGGGATCGTGGCGCTGCATCCGCTGCTGTTTCGGGCGCTGGCGCGAGTGAGCTTGGGGCGTGTGATGGTGCCAGAGATTCTGGCGCGCTGCCTCGCCGTGGCCATCGCGGCTGACCTGGTGACCATGCCCATCGTGGCGTTGATGAGCGGGAAAATCTCTGCGGTGTCCGTGGTGGCTAACCTCCTGGCTGAACCGGCTGTGACACCGATCACCATCCTCGGGCTTGTGGCTGTGCTGCTGCCCGGCCCGGCTCGAGGGTTGGTGCTGTGGGTTGTGCAGCCCTTCGTCTGGTGGGTGCACCATGTCGCCCTGTGGAGTACCCGGCTGCCCGGCGCCGTGATCCACGTGCCGCCCGGGTGGCTGGGTGTCGGCCTGGTCGTTCTGGTGTGCCTGTGGGTGCTGGCACTCATCTGGGCGGGGCGATGGCAAGTTGTTGTGTGCGGGTTTTGTGCTGGTTGTTCTGGCGGGCTCGTGGAAGGGCGGCTCGGCGGAGGTGCCGCTTTCGTCCTTGCGGGTGGTGGAGATCGACCACTGGGAAGAGGGCTACCAGCCGCCGTCGGGCACGCAGGTGCTGGTGGTGCACGACCCGCACGGCTCGCCACGCGACCGGCCCAGCACCCTGCCCGACGGCACGCCCGTGCTCTTCCCCGAACGCGACGGGCACGTTGCTTTATATCGCGACGGGACGCAGCACGCGGCGGACGGTAGGTTCTGAAGCTTGGGTGAGTTTTGGCTTGGGGTGGCTGGGCCGGGGCGCGCTATAGTGGGTGCGTGAACCAGCCTGCGCCCGTGCACCTCATCCTCGGTGAAGACGACTTCCTCACCGAACGCGCCCGCCGCGACATCATCGACGCCATCAAAAACCAGCGCCGACCCTGGGGCCGTGGGGATTATTACCATGCGGGCCAGCGACCTCACCGAAGGCGAGGTGGCCATGCACCTCAGCCCCAGCCTGTTTGGCGAAGAACGCATCCTGGTAATCACCAACGCCGAAGACACCATCAAAGACGCCCACGACGCCCTCCTCCTCGCCGCCCGCAACGACCAGTCCCGGCATCTACGTGATCATCCAGCACACCGGCAAAGGGACGCGCAAAAAACATGGTCAAGGCGCTCAGCAAACTCGGGGTGGTTCACGACGCCGCGAAACTCAACGCCAGCCAGCGCGGGCAATTCGTGACCAACGAATTCCGGCGCCACAACGTGCGCCCCACCCCCGACGTCACCCGCGCAGTCCTCGAAGGAGTTGGCTCCGACCTGCGGGAACTCGCGGCCGCCATCAGCCAACTCGTCGCCGACACCGGTGGCGACGTCACCGTCGACCACGTGCGCACCTACTTCACCGGAGTGGCGGAAGTCAGCGGCTTCGACATTGCCGACCTCGCCTGCAACGGCGAAACTCAACGCGCCATCGCCAGCACGCGACGCGCCCTCCAACTCGGCATAGACCCCATCGTGCTGGCAGCCGCCCTCGGCGGCAACATCGCCGCCATCGCCCGTCTCTACAGCGCCCGCAGCGTCGGCGAAGCCAAAGACCGCGCCGGGGTGGTGAAAATGCCGCCCTGGAAAATCGAATCCACCTACAAAAAAGCACGACGCTGGGACGGCGACAACATCAGCAAAGCCGTCATCATCATCGCGGAACTCGACGCCGCCACCAAAGGCCAAGGCGGCGACCCCGGGTATGCCATCGAAAACGCCGTGCGTCAGATTGCGGAGCTGGCGCCGTAGGGGTTGGGTGTTTGGTCGGGGGCGTGTGGTTTGTGCTGGACAAACGCGCTAAACGCGCACTGATGTTAAAGTAGGGTCTACCGCCAGGCTCGAAAACAGGGTGTTTGCGTACCTGGCGGTAGACCTATTAACAGCGGCGGCTGGCCAAGATTGCTTCTATGCGTTGCTGCAGACGCTTCGGTTGTCCAAGCATGCCTTGGGTGACGCGAAGGCATTCCCAACCGAGTTCGCGCATGGTCGCCCATACTTCCGAGTCGTAGTCGCGCTGGTTGCGGTGTAGATGGTGTTCGCCGTCGTAAAACAGGCCGACGCGTATATCTTTCCAACCTGCATCAACGATAGTGAGTAGTTTGCGGAGGCACCCTGTCGTGAAGATGGGGATTTGTGTTGTCAGTCCGGGGCGTAAGGGCGCTGCGATAAGGCGCAAAATTGTCTCGGGCGGTGACTCTGCTCCGGCGTCGGAAAGGCGGATGAGCCGCCGGAGTGTTCTACGGTCAAAGATGCCACGCGCGTTTTCTAGCACGACGTCTGTATTTAAGGCGGTATGGAATTGCATGGCATCCAAAAACTGTATGGCCCGCACTTCACGAAATGTTAAACCAGGTACTTTATTCGTCCACCAAGCGTGGTGCCCTCGATAGATGTCGCTTAAACAGTAAGCAGAGGCAGCAGCGGATTGCATTACCTGTAGTGATGGAAACTCGGGATCCGGCTGGGATGTGGGTACTTGTGATACGACTATCCGCCTGTGGGGAAGCAGGGGAGAGGTGGAATTCCGTTTTCCATTTCTTACCATGAGGGTTGTGTGCGCGTTGTCCGTCCAGAAAGGCAATCCCGCATAAGCGGCAGCTGCCCAGCTAGAAATAATTCCATCTGGGCAGCTTAGGTGATGCGCACGTGCGCGAGTTATTGCATCAAACAGGAAACGTAGATGACGGGGATGGGACCTGGCACCTAGGGAAATATCAGAGTCTGTGCGCTTAAGTGTGCATGGGACCATGGCGAAGTGCGAGACAAAAAGATAGTTTCTTTCAATCTGGCGGCGGGAAAGTGTACGGAGAAGCTCTTGACGCAGCACAGGAACATCATGTGGGTACATGGTTCCATCACACCAGGGTTAGGGTTTGTGCTGCATAGCGAGAGAAGTGCATCTGTGGATAAGTCGAGTTGTCCACAGCTGAGGGATGGGCAGAGTTGACATTTGGCCACGGTAGTGGGTGGGTTCTGCTTGGTGTACAAATAGGTCTACCGCCAGGCACGAAAAACCCCTGATTTCGAACCTAGCGATGGACCTACCTTACACCGAACACGCAAAAACCCGCCTCCAGGCAGGAAAAACCAAGCCTGAAAGCGGGTCACAACAGAGCGCGACAGCGCCAGCAACTAGCCCATCTTGTTCACGGCGCTAGCCATGTTGGACTTTTTGTTGGCTGCGTTGTTGCGGTGGAACACGCCTTTGCTCACGGCCTTGTCCAGGGCGCGGGATGCGACGCGGAGCTGGGCTTCGGCGGCGGCTTTGTCGCCTGCGTCAACGGCTTCGCGGAGTTTGCGGATTTCGGTGCGCACTGCGGAGCGGACTGACTTGTTGCGCAGTCGGCGTTCTTCGTTGGTGCGGATGCGCTTGATCTGGGATTTGATGTTTGCCATAGCGTGTTACCTCTTAGCTATCTGGGGGTGTCACCTGCGCAGACCCAAGGTCCTGCCTGCGTCTTTAGGGGTGGCACCGTCTTTTCAACAACAGTCTGAAAATGTAACAAACTCCCAGGGCAAAAAGCAACTCACGTAAGCAACTCACACAGTAACTCACACCCAGCTGTAGTCGCTGCGGAGGCGTTGGGCGATGCGTTCGAAGCGGCTTTTCGGGATGATGGCGCCTTGGCGCCGGATGGTGGATTCGGGGACTTCGAGGATTTTGTCGAGTCGCACCCAGCATTGGCGCCCGGCGACGTCCCAGCCGCCGGATCCGATGTCTATCCAGTTGTCTTCGTTGGCGTGTTCGGGGTTGGGGGAGATGAGCAGGCCAAGGAGTAGGTGTTGGGAGCGCCCCACCACAACCATGGCGCGTTCGCGGGCGGGGTGCCCGGGCAGGTTGGGTTGGATCCACACCCAGATGACTTCCCCCGGGTCGGCTTGTCCGTCCATGTCGGGCGCGTAGTAGATGGAGCGCGCGTGGTGTTCGGTGGGGCGGACGGTGGTGACGGCGGCGCGTTCTTCGGGGTCGTCGATACGCGTGTCGTGGAGGCCGAGAAGTTCGGCGAGTTTGTCTAGTCCTTCTTCTAAGGGTGATGGCTTCGGGGCGCCGGATGCGTTTGAGGGTGCGCCGGATTCGGCGGCGGAGTGGCTTGCGGGGTTTGTGCAGGCCGTTGGTGCCCCTTGGTGTGTCCATGGGTTTAGCCTAGCTGGGTTTGTTTCGGTAGTGTCAACAGCTATGGCCCAGAATTTCGCGGAGAAGACTTTCACGGACCCTAGCAGGATTCGTAACTTCTGTATCATCGCCCACATTGATCATGGTAAGTCCACGCTTGCGGATCGTATTTTGCAGCTTACTGGTGTTGTTGAGGCGCGTGATATGCGCGATCAGTATTTGGACAATATGGATATTGAGCGCGAGCGCGGCATTACCATTAAGGCGCAGAATGTTCGTTTGCCGTGGGTGCCGCGCAGTGGGGAGCATGCGGGGGAGGAGATTGTCATGCACCTCATTGATACTCCCGGCCACGTGGATTTCACATATGAGGTCTCCCGCGCGCTTGAGGCGTGCGAGGGCGCTATTTTGCTTGTCGACGCCGCGCAGGGCATCGAGGCTCAAACCTTGGCGAACCTGTACCTGGCGATGGAAAATGACCTGGAAATCATTCCGGTGTTGAACAAAATCGACCTTCCCGCCGCCGACCCCGACAAGTACGCCCTGGAAATCGCCCATATTATTGGATGCGAGCCGGAGGATGTGCTGCGCGTGTCCGGCAAGACGGGGGGAGGGCGTGCCCGAGCTTCTGGACCGCGTGTGTGACCTGGTACCGCCGCCGTCTTCTGAGGTTGCGGAGTCCGGTGTGTCGGGCGTCCCGGGTGCCGACGCCCCCGCGCGCGCCATGATTTTCGACTCCGTCTACGACACCTACCGCGGCGTGGTCACCTATATCCGCATGGTGGACGGCCGCCTGGAACCGCGCCAGAAAATCCGCATGATGTCCACGGGCGCTACGCACGAATTGCTGGAAATAGGCATCGTTAGCCCCACTCCCAAGAAATGCTCCGGGCTGGGGCCGGGGGAAGTCGGCTATTTGATTACCGGTGTGAAAGACGTCCGCCAATCCAAAGTCGGCGATACCGTCACCTGGGCGACCAAAGGTGCCGAAGAACCCCTCAAAGGCTACGAAGAACCCAAACCCATGGTGTATTCGGGGCTGTTCCCCATTTCCCAGGCCGACTATCCCGACTTGAGGGACGCACTGGAGAAACTACAGCTTAACGACGCCGCGCTCACCTTCGAACCCGAAACCTCCGTCGCCCTCGGGTTTGGGTTCCGATGCGGATTCCTGGGACTTCTGCACATGGAAATCACCCGTGACCGACTCCAGCGCGAATTCGACCTGGACCTCATTTCCACCGCGCCGTCCGTGAACTACCGCGTAGTTACCGAAGACGGCAGTGAACTCATTGTGCACAATCCCTCCGACTGGCCCGGCGGGAAACTCCGGGAAGTGTGGGAGCCCATTGTCAAAACAACCATCATTGTTCCCGCCGAATATGTTGGTACTACCATGGAGCTCTGCCAATCCAAACGGGGGCAAATGGGGGGAATGGATTATCTCTCTGAAGATCGCGTAGAACTCCGCTACACAATGCCCCTAGGCGAAATTATTTTCGACTTCTTCGACATGCTCAAATCACGCACAAAAGGGTACGCGTCCCTCAACTACGAAGAAGCCGGCGAACAACAATCCGACCTGGTCAAGGTGGATATTCTGCTCCAAGGAGAACCCGTTGATGCCTTCTCTGCCATTGTGCACAGAGACAATGCGCAGTGGTACGGAAACAAGATGACCGTTAAGCTCAAAGAATTGATTCCACGTCAACAATTCGAGGTTCCAGTCCAAGCCGCCATTGGCTCAAAAATCATCGCCCGAGAAAATATTCGCGCTTTACGCAAAGACGTGCTCGCAAAGTGTTATGGTGGAGACGTCTCACGGAAGCGCAAGCTTCTGGAAAAACAAAAAGAAGGCAAAAAGCGCATGAAGAGCATCGGGTCCGTCTCCGTGCCTCAGGAAGCGTTTGTTGCTGCACTGTCGACTGATGAGGGGTAGAGGGGTATGGCTACGCATAGAATTTCATACTGGGAACTTACTGCAACTAACAAGATAAGTAATAGTGAGATTAAATTTGGGGTTCCGGGAGCCATCACCTCGATAGATGAATCGCAAAGTATGAGCTTTGAAGGTTTTATTGCCGATTCGCTCAAAAACGATCCACAATCTTCAGCATATTACGAAGAGGATAAATATTGTGTAAGAGTTAAACAAAAAAAGTAGTATAAAGCTAAAAAGATGCAAGCGAATGGAACTATGGTCAAAATGGCAAAAAAATTGAAGGGCCATACCTATATGACCATAAGCATTGATGCTGGTGCTGATAATAGATTTAACTATTCCTACGACAAGGAAAAATAAAAGAAATTCCGATTGAAAATCAGCACCAATTGAGGCAATATCGAGTTTTGTTCATTTCTCCCACAAATGAGACAAAGGCCTATGTTGCTTTAGAAAGCATATCTGGAAGTTCTATAAACTCAATCTTCGAAGATCATATTTTCGAAAGTTGTCGCAAATAATATAGGAGAAGATAAAATCGAATTTCAGCTAACTCGCGTCGTAAAGTTGGATGCTTTTATTGCAGGGTTAAAAAATTATACACCAAACGAAATAGAGATACAAATTGATAAGAAATCCGACGGCAGGAGCGGGAAAGCTGCTGTTGAAAGAGTTAATACTGGGCTGACTGCACACGAGGCAGCAGCGGTTCTCAACGATGTTATCGGACTTGCTCAAGGTAATCTTGCTCGAGCTAAAGTTGTCGCTAGTTTAAGGAAACTATTCCGAAGAGTTGATCTTTCTAGCTCCCCCATAAGTAAGACTAAAATTAGGCTTGTTAATTCCACGACTAAATCCAGTAAGACTCTAGATCTAGAGAATCTTCAGGACTATATTGACATCAGTTTTGATCCGCAAAAACATACTTCAGATTATTTTTGGGAGAAGGCGGTTGATATTCTATAAAACAATATCGATCTAGATCTTATATATATCTACACCTGTGGAACAGGGGAGAACTGCATGCATGAGCTTATATTTTATATATATAAAAACAATGGAGATACTTACACAAGTATCCCTGACCTTTCTGCGGAGGATGAACAGAGCAGTATTAAAGAATATAACAATTGGCTTTCTCTAAAAAGTGGTAGACCTAATTTCGTTAGGAAAGATATGCTCTATATGGCGTATATTTATTTTTCCTATTTCCGTATTCATCCTCAATGTCATTATATTAGTTATAAGACTTTTTAGGCCTTTTTGATAGTATAAAAATATATTGAAAATATTTATCATTTTGCGGCAAATAATTTTAACCAAGGAAGCGCATCACTATTATTTTTCAGTGCTAGCTTTTTAATGGCTTTCATCACGCTGCCGATAATTTACGCTATAAATTATAAGGAAAAATTACCCGAATTAAGAGACGACCCTACTTCGAATGTTGGGAAAGAAGAATATTATTTGCGGAATTTTTCACACATCGCGTGCATTGGCTCAATTAGCTGCCGGGATTTGCTCGTTATCAATTGCCACAACTGTGGCTGTTTTTTTCTAATAGCGGTAGAAGGAATTATGTTTGATATAGTTGTGAATGAATCAGTTAAATTATTGGAAGTTTTATGCTTTTATTTTATTTGCGCCATTTCTTTGCATTCTTTTTCGTCGGCCACCTCTGCTACGCTCGAGTTAGTTAATGAAAAAATTTAGTTTAGTGATTGCTGGACATCTCGAGACAAACGCCGAGTCTTGAGAATAAAGTATCAAGCTGGATGTGATCTAAGAAGATTGCCAATTGTCCTTTTGAAAAATATCAAGTCGACATTAATGCCGGGAAAATTTGTTGATTAATTCGACAATAGAGGATTTTTGTTTTTGCTTTGTTTGATTCTGTAGGCTTGTTTATGTCGGTGATTTTTGATAGTAAATATTTGCATCTTTATGATCAGTTATTGGATTGTCTCACGATTGTGGTAAATAAGCGCAGAAAAATTTTTGAATGCCGTAGTATTTTTGTTGATAAAAAAACTGGTTATTTCTTCTAGATACTACATCTGCTTATGGTGTGGTTCATGCAAAATGTATGGTGGAACTTCTGAACTTTTTGGATAATCATTTAGTCGGCTTTGTTTTTCGGCCGGAGATATGCCGGAGATATAATGTGAAAATTTTTGACGAACTTGGTCTGGGAAGCTAAGTTTTGGGTAGCTAGCGATCCCATACATATGGTTCACTACATATGGTTCACTTCGAGGGGAAATATTTTTGGGGTTCGTATAACCTGTAGTTTTTGTAATATATCAAGATATGACCGAGATAGCAGCCCTAACCAGCTGGATGTTCCAGCACGAGATTCCAATCCCACAAGACATCGCCACCCTCATGGTTCCAGGCGAGCAACCAGTCGCCGCGTATGCGACCTTCCGTGACTCCGCGATTTTCACTACGAAGCGCTTGATTGTTCGTGACGCGCAGGGGCTGCGGGGTAAAAAGGTGGAAGTTTATTCGCTGCCGTATTCGTCGATCAACATGTGGTCGTCAGAGAACGCGGGCTCAATACTGGATTTCACTGGCGAACTAGAACTGTGGACTCGGGCGGGGAAGATCAAGATCAGTGTGGGCAAGCAGGTGGACGTCCGGCGGCTCGATATGCTGATCGCCATGTGTGTGTTGGGGGAGTAGACCAGCCGGAGACAAAACCCGCCCGGCTAAATCAACCAACGCACACCGCAAGCGTGCCCAAGGCGCTGTGCGGGCGGGCGTCGATAAGCGGGGGTGTGGGACATGTCCACTAATTGCGCGACATGTGCCTGAGCTTTTTTTAAGGTAGTCGTGCGATTAAACCGCTGATAGGGGGTGCTTTTTCGGTTTTGGTGAAGCTTTGCTGCATAAATGTAGTAAAAATATAAGGGACATATAAGCATCTTGTGAACCTGTGATCGGAGTGATGGCGTGACCACTCAATCGGACAAGGCAGCGCGGCTTTTCCAGTTCCTTGCGCAGGTCCGCCGCCTGCGTGAACACACCACCACTGATATCAAGGGCTTCGAGGACCGGGGCGGCGTGGTGTGGCTGTCGGATGTGGCGCACAATACGGCGGCCAACGGGTGGCCAGTGCGGGTGAATGCGCTGTTGTGGCAGCGTCTGGGCCTGTTGGATGCTGATGATGATCCCGGCCGCACGGGGGATGCTGTGATCATTGCGGCGGGTCGCCCGAAGCATATGGAGGCACCCAGGCTGCCGGAGAAGCTGAAGCCGTGGATTGAGGGTGCGTCGCACAACCACAGGCGTCGGCCCTCGGTGAAGCCGGATGCGGACGAGGAGACCACGAAGCAGGCCAACTACTGGCTGGAAAAGTGGGATGCGTGGGCTGCGGCGAAGCAGTATCAGGACGTGTATAACACGCTGTTTGACGCGCACATCAACGCCAGCCAATCCAGTGAGGAGTTCGAACTGGTGCTGGGTTTGGGGTTGCTGGCGTGGGCGCCCGGCGGGAAGCGGGCCGAGAGTACGCAGATTAACCGGCATTTGTTTACGGTGACGGTGACGTCTGCGCTGGATAAGACGACGGGGGAGATTCGGTATTCGCTGGCCGATGGTGCCGCGCCGTTGAAGGCGGAAGTGGATTTCATTCCGGTGGAGGCTCTTCAAGATCGCTCGTTTGTCAAGGACATAACCGCCAAGGCCGCCGAGTACGCGGGCCATATTTTTGATATTGAACTGTTTGATGATCTCGGCGTGTTCACCGCCAACAGTTTGTCCACCTCGGCGGTGTATTTGCCGCGTGGCCGGGGCGCGCAGCCGAAGGAAACGCCGGTGATTAACTGGGCGCCCGCCCTGATTCTGCGTAAGCGCCAGAACACGGGTTTTGCTGTGGCGTACGAGAAAATTGCCGCCGAGATTGAGCAATCCGGGACCGTTCCTGCGGGCTTGTTGTCGTTGTTGGACCCGGACCAGGAACCGCCGGTCGTGGCGTCTGATGAGCCGGGCGCGGTGGTGCCTTTTGGCGATGACATTTTTCAGCCCGCTTCCGCTCAATGACATTCAACAGCGCATTATTGAACGCGTGGATCAGCACAGCCAGGTGGTGGTTCAGGGCCCGCCCGGCACGGGTAAAACCCACATGGCCGCCGCGCTGCTCTCGCATTTCCTTGCGCAGGGTAAAAGGGTGCTTGTGACCGCCGAGGCGGACCGCGCATTGTACGAGGTCCGCGATAAACTCCCGGAGGAAATTAGGGAATTGGCGGTGTCGGTGATCGGCACGTCGGCGGACGATATGGCCGATCTGCGGCTGGCCGTGAACCGCATTGCCCGGTCCGCCGCCGAATTTGATCAGACAGTCTCCCGCCGCGCTATTAACGACGCCGTGGATAACCTCCATCACTACCAACAGCGCCGTGCGGAGCTGCTACAACAGATATCCGCAGAAATTCGCCGGAAAACCGAACCTGCGCACATTCCCGGATACGAACTGCCACCGGGATTATTGGCAGCCCAGGTCCAGGAGGATTCCGCACGCTACGGCTGGATTTGGGATTACGCCATTGAGGTGATCGTGGCCAGGGGCGCTGGCGGGGTGAAGAAGTTCCCGCTGTCCCTGAAGGATATTGACCGCTATTGCAAGCAGCTCATCGCTTATCGTGATGCGGATAAGGAACAGATCGAGATGACGCGGCGGGTGGATTTCGATGCGCTGCCGCAGCCCGATGAATGCGAATACGTGGTGGAGGCGTTGGCGGGCCTGAATGCGCAGCTGGAGTCGCATCGAACCGGATTGACTGCGGAACAATGGGCAGCCCTGCAGGCTTCCACAGAGGAAGCGCGGGTTGCTGCTCGTGAGCAAGCCGTGAAATTGAACGAGCAGCTTGAGCGGATCAACCGGTCGGGGAGCGCGTGGGTTGCTGACTTTATGAAAGCCTATGACGCCGCCGAATTGGAGGCCTGGCGGACGAGTATTAGCCAGCTTTCTACCCGCGTTCAGACCATAGAGCGGCTGCTTCTCACCATAGGGGCAGTAAAGAAAATCAGCGTGGGCAACAATGCGGCTGACATGGAAAAATACTTGCCGTACGCCAAGCGCCTGCGCGATTACCTCAATGAAAAAGGACCGCTGAAAACCGACGCGCACGGACAGGTGAAACTCGGCGTATTCGCTCCAGCGCTGCTCAAAGACGGTAAGGAGTTCTTTGCTGCCGTGAGCGTGGAAGGGGAACAGCCCTCCACGGCAGAGCAGGTTGAGGCCGTGATCGCGCATATCCAATTGCACTGGGAATTGGATGCGCTGCGCAAGGAGATTCCGCAGTGGCTGCCGGTGTCCAATGACGTTAAAACAGCCGTGATGGTGGCTCGCATGGAAGCGGATCTTGCGCAGATCACCCAATGCATTGATGCCGTGAGCGCCTACCCGCCCGGCACGGCAATTGCTTGCGCCGTTTGCGTTTCCTCCAGAGGGGTCGAAGCTGCCGGAACTGATCGCAGGACTGGAAAAGATACGCGGGTGCCCCAGCATTGATGGCGCAGATTGACCAGAAGAAAGCCCAGCTGCAGATTGTGCACCGCCAGACGAATAAAGTGGCCGATAAACACCCTGATGTTCCCTGGCTACAGCGCTACCGCAGCGTGATGTTGGATGGTGATTTTGCCGCCGCCCGTGAGTCTTTGAGCGTGGGCGAGGCTTATATGCGCCAGCATGAGGCGTTTGCTGAGTTCCATAGGCTCGATGGTGTGCTATCCGAATGGTCGCCGCAGTTTGCGAAGGATCTCCGCACCTCTGAGGGCAGCGACAAGATGATAGAAAGGCTGCGCACTGTTCGTCCCGCGCTGAACTGGTTCCGCGCGGCGCAGCAAGTGGATATTCGTCCAGGTGCGGATATAGCCCAGCTGGATAAAGAACTCACGTTGCTGGAGGAGAAAATCTACCAGGAGGTGCGTACCCTCGCGGCGGCACGGGCCTGGGACCACGCTCTGAGCGGGCATCGCATTACCGCCCGCATGCGCAAAAACCTGGTGGAATACGCGCAAAGCGTGAAACGCCTGGGCAAAGGAACCGGTAAATATGCGGACCAGCAATTGAGGGAAGTTCGCCGGGCGCTGGATAATTGCCGCGAGGCTGTTCCGGTGTGGATTATGCCGCTGCACCGCATTATTGACCAGCTGGATGTGCAGAGCAATATGTTTGACGTGGTGATGGTGGACGAGGCGTCGCAAGCCGGGGCGGAAGCCTGCTTCCTGCAATACCTCGCGCCCAGCATTATCGTGATCGGCGATGATAAACAAGTCTCGCCTTCCGCCGTCGGCGTGAGGGAGGAAGACATGCGCAAACTCGCCGACCACTATCTGGACGATGACGAAGACAAAGCAGGCTGGGCCGACCCGAAACGCTCGCTTTTCGACGTCGCGTCGGCCAGGTTCGGCGGCACGCTCACCCTCACCGAACATCGGCGTTGCGTACCCGAGATTATCGGGTTCTCCAATCAACTCACCTACGAGCCGGACGACATTACCCTTACTCCCGTCCGGGAAGTCCCCGCAGATCGGCTCGCGCCTTTCAAAATTGTGCACACACCATACGGCCGCCAAGAAAGGAGCGGCAAAATAAACAGAGGCGAAGCGGATGCACTGATAGCGCAGCTCTGCGAATGCATTAATGACCCCACCTATGCCGATAAAACAATTGGCGTGATTTCGCTGCTCAGTTCCTCCCGGCAAGCCGACTACATTCAAACACGGTTGATGGAACAACTACCGGCGGAAGTGTGGGAAACACAATTTGCGGGTGGGTACACCAGCGGAATTCCAGGGTGCAGAACGCGACGTGATGTTCCTCAGCATGGTTGCCGCAAAAGACGAGAACAAGCGTCTGCCCGCCCTCACCTCAGAGGTGTATATTCAGCGCTATAACGTTGCGGTCAGCCGCGCCAAAGACCAGGTATGGCTATTCCATTCCGTGGGCATGGACGAGCTGACTAATCCCGAGGACGTGCGCTATAAACTGCTGAAATACGCCTACGGCGTGGCAACCCACACCGTGAGTGATGAGAAATCCGAACGCGTATCTGATGACGATCGCGTGGGGCCTTTCAATTCGCTCTTTGAACAGCGCGTGTACAACGCCATTGTGGACCGCGGCTACCGCGTCATTCCGCAATTCGATGCTCACCCCTACCGCATCGACCTTGTTGTGCAAGGAACCGATGCCCGCCTTGCCGTTGAATGCGATGGCGACCATTGGCGCGGGCTGGAATACATTGACAAAGACCTGCGACGGCAGCGCGACTTGGAACGCCTGGGCTGGCGCTTTGTTCGCATATTTGAGTCCGACTACTACCTGGATAAACAAGCTCAATTGGAGAAAATCTGGCGTGCCCTCGACGATATGGGTATCACCCCACATCACATTCACAATGAGGTCGACCCCAGCGACAGCATCATGGTGTTAAGCGCGCCCATGTAACTTTTCGCACCCCCAGAGCATCCCACATACGGCGGTTATGGAGTCCTCCCGCTCACAATCCTTCGAGGACAGTGAGTGGGAGGGCGCCATGTAAGCAACAACCGCAGGAGGAATGCTTGTGGGACTTTTATACACCTTGTGCGTGATCACGCCGTTGCTGGCGGCATGCACGGTAGCGAGTTTGCGCAGATTCTGGCGTGCACGGGGCATGCTTCCTCAGCTGGGGCTTGATAGCGAACTTTCGGGTATTCCCTGTGTTTCCAAATTTCTGCCAGAACGCATGCGCTGCGGCGCTCGAGTTATTTATTCGGGAGTGCAGTATGTGGTGCGTGATGTGTACGTCTTTACCATCGACGATGCACCCTGGTACTTCTATGCCCTGCACAGTAAAGAAGGCGGCATTCTGCGAAACGACGCTCTGAGTGTGCACATAGACAACGGGGAACTGCACGTCTGCTGGTGGAACCGTGGCGACACCCGACAGCGCGCAGAAGAACTCGCTATTACTATCGACGGCGCGAAATATACCGCCTGCACGGAAGGTGCAAGCGACTATCGTGCAGAAGGGGAATTGACGCACGGGCGCAGGGGAGCGGTTGCGTACAAGTTGTTTAACAATGATATGCGCCAGCGCTGGTTGTTCTTTGCCCAATGGGATGGAAGCGACCATGACACAGAAGAATTATTTGTAGGAACATGTGTGTCCGCCAATGACGTCACAATACTTCCGCCAGAAAAATCTGATTGGTATGGCGAGGGCATTGACGCCGAGATGGGTTGGGCGGTGCTCACCGCAATAACGGGGGTTGGAACGGTTCTTTCCGGAGCCAAGGCCATTGTGCTGGCTGTGGGTTTATTTTAGGGGTGCATATGTCATGTGTAGTTATTCCGAAAATGCACTTCCTTTTTAGTGTCATCTACGTTTTTTCGTTGTAGTATTGGGGCTTTGATATGGTGTTGTCTGTATTGAACTATGCGATCCCATGCTTGATGGTGATAGTTGTCCTATGTATTTATGGAACGAAACGGTTGCAGCTCAGGTCCTTGCAACTTTCTTCGGATGATGAGTTATACCGTGTTCCTTACGGCGTAAAGTTTCTCCCTGATATTCTGAACTATGGCGCAAAGGTGATTTATAATAAGCAAATCTATGAAGTATCTAGCGTTGTGGTTATGGTGATCGACTGTAAGCGATGGCTATTCTATAGATTACGTTCTTGTGATGATGGGGGTAAAGCGGCTCTCAGTGTGACAACTCGCGATGGTAAACTGCGCTTATGCTGGTGGTGGGGTGATGAAAATAAACAACACCGCGCAATGAATGATTCAAAAAAGCGCTCGGCTCTAATAAAGAAATTTGGTGGTGGTCGATATGCTCGAGAGACATGGGGGGATAAACGTTTCATATCGCTGGGATCAACGGAATGTCCTCCATATGCGGTTTGTCGTCATGAATTGTTAGAACGTGTTCCTCTTCTTTCGAAAGTGGCGGATAGTCCCTCGCTGGCTGCTGTCCCTGTCGTGGGATCGTCCTGGAAAAAATCTTAGGGAAATGTTTATTAGCGAGTGTATAGGCGCGGACGATGTGGTGATTCGTCCATCAGCTGTGCAAAGACCTGGGATAGAACCTGGGAAATTTAGTAAAGCTATTATATGTTTGGAGAAGATCAATTTCGCCTCCAAGGTCTTAGCATTTACTGCCATGGTAGCGTTGCTTTATTATTTAGAATTGATACCTGAATGGTTAATTGAAGATTTAATTTGGTTTGTTGAAGAGATACTTTCAGAGGAGTGAGGGGCGGGAAAACAAGTTTATATTCCCCTGCCTCGCCACTAAATCTAGTCGTCGAGTCCCATTTCGAGCCTCGTGAGCCGATCGTATTGATCAAGCTGGTAAGTAACGCGGATGCTTCTGCCGGTGTCATCGGTGATGCGGGCATGGTGTGCGTCGGCGTCGTTGTTGAGCTCCAGGCTCCAACCGGGCATGAGTTCCACGAATCCTTCCAGTGACCACGGAATGTCGTCGACCTGCTGAAGGTAGCGTGGCAGCCTGGCGTAGAGCTCATTGAGCGTGATTGGGGGCACAGGCTCGGAGAGATTTTCAAGCAAAAGCACCATGCGCGACCCACCACCAATAGGGGCACTGTAGTAGTAATAGTCGGTGCCGAAAACCGTCAACGCCAATGAGCCAATATCATGGGCGACGTTAGCAATCACATCTCCTTGGTCAGCACCGGCGGGGAACGTGTAGGCGACCTCTTCACTGCTGAGTTCGTCTTCGTTATGCGCGAGACCGTATTCTCGTACTTTCTGTGCGCGTTCTACTGCGGCGCCGTGGCTGGCCAGTAGCTCTGCGTAGGCCCACAAAATTGTTGGTGGTTGTGCCGCGATTGACGCCAATAGGTGTGCTTTTGCGGTGACTTCACCGGTGTTTGACACCATGGCGAAACGCTGTATGCCAAGGTCAACATCGTAATTTACTGAGTCGTCAGTCCCAACCTTCTCATCAAACATTTGCTTCATAAGCTCTTGGCGAAGTGAAGCGTAGATGACTGTGCGCTGGCCGATACGTCGAATGCGGGTGTGCAAGGTAAACCTCCATACGATGGTCTGGGATGCCTTTCCAGTGTAGGGATTTTCTTGCTGGGATCTCCACCCTGATCTGACGGTGGGGTTGGACAAGCGCCTATAGAAGATGCTCATCAAACTGTCGTTTTTTTGAGGCCCAAAAACGACAGTTTGATGAGCGAACACTACGGCATCAGCCCAGAACTACACGCGTCACGTGCCACACCCCAGCGGCCAACCCCCTAAACTCCCATCCCGCCAGCAACATCAATGATGGTTCCGGTGACGTAGGAGGATCGGGCGCTGGCCAGGAAGGCCACAACATCGGCGAGTTCCTGCGGCTGGCCGATGCGCCCGAGCGGAATGTCCGCATCAACGGTGGCTTGGAAGAACTCTTCCATGGTGGCACCGGGTGCGCGTTTGTCGCGAATGTTGGCCCATTGCGGGGTTTCAATAACGCCGATGTTTACGCCGTTGACCAGGATGTTGTCTGGCGCGAGTTCCACTGCCCACGCTTTGGTCAGGTTCACTCCGGCGGCGCGGTGCACGGAGGTGGAGAAGAACGCGGGGGAAGGGGAGTGCGCGTACACGGATCCGATGTTGATCACGCGCGCTTGGTCACTCTTGCGCAGGTGGGGGAGCGCGGCCTTGATGGTGCGCTGCCAGGAGAGGACTTTGATGTTGAAGTCGGCTTGGAACGCGTCGTCGGTGATGGTTTCCCCGGTTCCAGGGTGCGCGCCACCGGCGTTGTTCACCAGCACATCAATGCCGCCAAAGTCCGCGGCAGCCTCGGAAATAAAGCGTTCTACCTGCTCAGCGTCGGTCATGTCCACAACGTAACCCCGCGCCCCGCCCCCAAGCGCCTCCTCGGCTTCCTTAATTTCTGCGGCGTTGCGGGCGCAGAAGGCAACGCGTGCCCCGGCGTCGATAAGCGCCTGAACGGTGGCGAAGCCGAGTCCTTTGCTGCCGCCGGTGACCACTGCGGTGCGGCCGTTGAGTCCTAAATCCATGAGTGTTCCTTTACAGAAAAGCCTCGTCGATGGGCACTTGCAGGCCCTGGGCCAGGCGGTTTGTTTTCGCGGCCAGACCGATCACAGTGTGGAGTTCGGCGAGCTGGGCGTCGGTAAGCCCGAGCGCGCGGGCGGCGGCGGTGTGGGAGCGGATGCAGTAGTTGCAGTTCTGTGCCACGGAGACGGCGATGTAGATGAGCTGCTTGGTTAGCACGTCCAGTTCGCTGTCCTCGGTGAGGGTGTTTTTCACCTCTGACCAGGTCTGTTCCAGCAGGTTGGGGTCGTTGGCCAGCACGCGCCAAAATGTTGTTGACAAAGTCGGTGTTGCGGGTGGCGCGGATGTCGTCGAACACGGCCGCCGCGCGTTCCGAAAGCTCATCGTCGGCGAGGACCGGCAGGATCGGGTCGGGTTGTCTCATGATTATCCTCTATTCAGCGTTGTTGGGGACGATGGCGAACACGCGGGCGGGGAAGCCGGTGCCGTCTTTCGGCTTCGGCCACGACGCCACGATCAGCGCACCGGTTTCCGGAACCTCGGAGAGGTTGTTCAGCAGCTCAATCTGCCAGCGATCCTCCTGCAACCAGTACAGTTCGCAGCCGAAATTGCCCGCGTCTATCGACGCCCCGGGGTCCGTGTCGGTGGTTTCGTGCCCGATGGCGACCACGCCGCGCTCGTTGCGCAGGAACTTCAGCGCCTCCAGCGACCAGCCGGGGCAGTTGCGCTTGCCTTCCGCGTCGATGCCGTACAGGTCGTCGGTCTCCCAGCGTTTCGACCAGTCCGTGCGCAGCGCCACAAAAGCGCCGTCGGGAATGCGTCCGTTGCGCTCCTCCCACGCCTTGATGTGGTCCACGGTGACGGCCAGGTTATGGAATTCCTCGGCCTCTTTGTGCAGGTCAAGCACCGCGAGTGGCAGAATCATCTCGTCGACGGGCAGCTCGTCGAGGGTGCGGGCGTCATTGACAAAGTGGATTGGCGGGTCCACGTGCGTGCCCCACTGCCCAACAATTTCGTATCGATCCACCGTGAAGCCCTGCTCATCCACGGTGAACAGGCGAGTCGTCACTTGGTCCTCAAGCATGCTGAACTTCGGTTGTCCAGGGAAAAATGCGTGGGTGAGATCCACATAGCGGAAGTTTGTGCGCAGGTGGGAGGCGATGTTCCAAAGCTCGTGATCCGACATAACAATCCTTAACTAGACAAACAGACAGACAAATCAGTCTGTTCCGATAGTAGATGAGCGTATGGAGGTTGGCAAGGTGGTTGTTACATCAACGACGGCTTGATCGCCTGCCATGCCGTGGGCAATTGCCGATCAAACAAATCCCAACTATGCACCCCACCGTGCTTGTACTCCACTATCTGATGCGTCATACCCGCCTTCCGCATCGCCTGATCAAGCGCCACTGTGCACTGGTGCGTGCCCTGCTCCAGCACCGCACCTGCCGCAAGCTCGTAAAACGGCCTGTTCTTCTGATAATCCAGCTCCGTCTGGGTCACCGTCCCATCCGCCGTGAACAGGTACACCCGCATATTGCGCAATCCTTCTGGATGCGTAACGACGTCGTGATACCGCCACATGTCCGAACCATACGGTCCCCACATGTTTTCTACGTTGCCGCCTCGCGATTCCACCATTACTTTGGCAATCTGGCGGCCAATAGGATCCATGGTGGAATAGCAGCCGGATAGCCCCATCACCGCATTGAATAATTCAGGGTGCGCATTCGCCATGTGAACAGCCCCAATAGCTCCCATGGAAAGACCAGCCACACCGCGTTTACCATTGAAATTCAGACCATGCTCCGGCCTTTCCAACAGTGGGGCCAACTCCTTTGTGACAAACGTTTCCCACTTATAGCGGCCCAGCGCTGGGTCATCACGAACCCAATCCGAATAGAGAGAAGCGCTCGCACCCGTGGGCATTACTATGGTGACGTTTTCTTCCGCGAACACCTTCTCTAAGCCGCCCCATTTCAACCAGCCCGATGTTTCCGTGCCGCTGATCCCATCGAAAAGGTAAAGCATGGGTGCGGGTGCTTTTCGATCCTTTGGCAGCATGATCTGCACCTCCACCGGGCGCTGCATCGATGGGGAATCCACAGTCCAGCGCTGCACCCTCTGCCACGGGTCATCCGTGACTTTGACCAGCTTTGTTTCCTTGATATTTGGGTTAGTGGGAATCGGATAATTGCCGTCGCTGCTGGTCAGCGGGACAGTAGGTCTGAAGTCAGCCAGACCCGCGTTCTGCGCTGATCCTAGAAAATCACTCAGCCGCTGGCCGCTCGACCCCGGTGAATTGGCTACCGACTGCACCAAGCCCTGAAACGCGCTATCTGCCGAACCCAGCCACGGGGGAGTTAATACGGCATGTGCCAGTGGAGCGGTGAAAACGCTGGCCAGGGCAGTGAATAACGAAGTGAGCGCTGCCGCGATCACGGTACGACGACGATTGTGCGTCACTGGATGGGATCTCCTTTGGGGCGGGGGCGTATGGGTTTTTGTTGTGGGAGCGGGAAAGTAAAAGATGGTTGAATAGTGCTACCTTGATGAATGTTCAAAGGGGTGTCAATGATGAAGGTATAGTAGAAATAATACTTGGCCAAAATCTGTGAAGTGCGGGTGCCCTAGTGTGGAGGGCTGGGGATGTGATAGAACTCATAGAAGTTGCTCACCAAATGGTCAGAAAAATTGGTCTGAAAAACGATATTTTGGTGAGCTACTTCTATGAGGTGTGGTCGAAATTTTTTTCCCTAGTTAACTTACATACACCATCAAGCATGAAGGTCTAGGTTGTTGTTTGGCTAAATGTTGCTAATCATTTCATATTGTTTTGAAATTTTCAATGAATATTTTGTCACATAGATTTAACTTGAGGTTGAGTTATTTCTTTGCGAAGATGGTGGCATGGGATTTCTTGATGCAATCACTACCCTTGCAAGGGGTTATGTTGGCGGGGTTAGTCCTCGGATCTATTTTTGGTGTAATAGCGGCTAGTTGTGCTGTTGTCGTCCTTTTTCGTGTTAGCGCATCGGGTGTGATACTAAAGATGTCAGGTTTGTTTAGGTAAGGTTTTATATTATCCGATTCTATTGATTCTATTTGCATCAATAATTGGATTCTTTTGGGGCAATGTTCCTATCAATGCTTTTTATTCCCGTTGCGATAACTATTTGGGTGCAGCTTCAGGTTAATGAGCGCAGAAGGGATGATCTCGCTTTTAGAGCGTCTTAAAAGGGATGGAGCAACCGACTGGTGCGGTTCCGACTAAAGGCCCCCTTTTTAAGTCACACCAAGACTTTAATCATTTTTACAAAAGAAACCAAGATTAAAACCTTGGATAGGGGTTTTGATGTAAATGGAAACATGTGTCGACAAGCTAGTGTCTTTTCATCGTGTTTGCCGATGCATGGTCAGTTTTGTTCCATATAACATATGATGTATCATCTGCATTTCTCATTTTTGGAAAGGTGAGAGCGTTTTTCTTGTTTGACGATCCTGGCTGAAAAACTCTAGGCGGTTGTGATTCTAAGGAAATTGCTTTTCTGTCGCAGGTGAGATAAGCTATGTGTAGTGGAGTAGCGAAAATGTGGATAACCTCTTAATCTTTCGATCTATTGCAAGTGAAAAGAAAGGATTTTTAATGGGAATTAGAATCAATCAAAATGAGCTAAGGAAAATGGAAAAAGAATTAAAACGACAGATTGGAGATCTTGAGTATAAAATCGGTCGCAATGTTTCTGAAACTGAAAGGAATATTGCTGCGGCGCTGAAGAAGAAAGGGATCAATCCGAGTAGGAGCGGAGTTAGAAAGATCGCTCAAGAACATCATAGTTAGAACACTGTCTTATGCAGATATGATTTTTAGGTAGTTTTCATTTACTGCAGCTCCTTCGGCTTGCTGACACGTTGTTTTCGCCATGTCAGCAAGCTTTTCACATTCCGGCCAAGTGCCTCAAGCCGCAGCCCTACCCCCGCACCCAGTCGCCAATCACGCCGGGCACGATGCGCCGCGGAGTGCCGAGAAGGTCGGCAACGTTGCCTTCGGCTTCAACTGTGCTGGTCACGGCTTTTGCCTTCTTGTTGCCGTGCGCACCGCCACCGGCCATCGGCATGCCGCCCATCATGGGTGCCCCGCCACGAGCCGCAGACGCAGCCGAGCCACCAACCCCGCCCGCGCTACCAGCGCCAGCGACAGAACCACCAGCTCCGAATCCGCCGCGTGGCATCGCTCCACCATTGGCTCCGCCAGCACCAACGCCTACGCCGGAACCGCCAAAACCGCCCTGTCCAGACACGTCGAATCCGCCACCAGCGCCGCTGATGCCCGTGGATGTGCGGAAAGCGCGAGTCCCTGACCGTCCTCCACGCCGATTGTTGGCACCGTATGCGCCGCCCATTCCGGTCATTGCTCCAGCAGGATATGCGCCTTTGTCGCCCAGTGCCGAGGCAACCGATCCCAACGGATCGTGGACTCATATTTCCCGCCAATAACGTTCCCCATGCCGGGCGCGCCGCCAAAGCCACCACGGCCACCACCAAAACCACCTGCACCCAGCGCCATCGCACCGAGTCCGCTTGCTCCCATGCCTGTCGACGCCCCGCCGAGTCCCGGTAGAGCGGGATTAGTGCCGCCGAGCGTTGCGGTGCCAAGCCCAGCGGTTGTGGCTGCGAGATTTGCCTGGGTTGAGCATGTGGCGTCCCGCTTCCATGAGGGTATGCGCGTTGCCCAAGCCGCCTAGTGCGCCCACCCCGCCGATTCCGTTGGGTCCAGCACCACCGGCGATGGCGTTCACGCCATCCACAACATTTTTCACCGCGTTGACTGCTGTGCCTGCGTTGGAAAGGAAACCGGCGACGTTCGCGCCGTCGAGAGGCAGCCCCGCAGTGGCGGTTTGCGTCATGCCGACGTTGGCGGTGGTTTCTTGTGCGGGTGGGGGAGGAGGTGCCTGCATGAGGTTGGTAATGGGCGGGACCCCTTGTTGTATCGCCGCTGGCAGGTCCATGTTCATGAACTTGGCCATGAACTCAGCTTCCAAAGTGCTGCGGGCAAGCGTGTCAGGGGACCGTGCTTACTGTTGTGTCGATTCTTTGCAGTGCGGCCACCGCCCAATCTTTGATCTCGTTGAGTTTGGACACGGACGCAGCCATGGTTCGGGCGTTGGCGGCAAAATTGTGTCCGGTTTGCGCTGTTTCGGCGATGCGTGCCGACGCCGCGTCAAACGGCACGCCCGTGTTCACATCAACGATTTCTTTTGCCAGGCCATCAAGTTCACCAGCAATCTTGTCGATGGCATCGGCGGCATTGTTCCATTGTGCAGCCGCGTTATCGACCATTGCGGTATTTGTTGCCTCGAATGCTGCGAGCACTGGTTTTAAGGGCGCGATACCGTTAACAAGGGGCGGGGTGAACATGAAATTGTCGTAGTGTTCTTCGGGCCGCATGGGGAAAGTAGCTGGATCAACTGTGCATTGTTGGACTGGCGAGGCATTATTCCGCTCCATCGCATGCGCCATGCAGTCGTCTTGGCCGGAAATGGCGCTAACGTTGGCGCGTAGAGAACTGTGTAGCCAGTCCACTTGCTGCTGGTAGGAATCCAACACGGTCTTGGCTGAGCCAGCACCGCTGAGTAACACGCTTGCGTGATTAGCGGCGAGCTGACTCAAACCGGGAGCTGCAGTATAAGCACCATTGAAAAGACATCGCGATACCGCAGTTGATGTGCTTCCTGTGGCGCCTGCGAGGGCTCCCATTCTGGCCCCTATTGAGGATGTTGCTCCAATGCTGTAGTCGAGATCCATGTGATTCTCCGTGCGTCGAAAACCAAGTGCGTGATGGTGAGCGGCTGCGCGTACATTCAGCCGCTCACTGTACTTTGACTGGCGTACAACGGCGGAGGTTCCCTGGGAAGAAAAATCTTTAAAATTTCCTCGCTGAACTGCTATTTCATGGTGGGTTGCGTGACGTTAGCGAGTGTTGTTTGGCTCAATAGGTCACGCATTTCTGCGTCTGAGTAGGCCGATGCAGGGCAGGCGTAATTGACCACGGTGAAAACGGGTGTGGGTTCGTGTGCGAAGACGCGCAGCCACGCAGTTGAGCGATAGGTTCCGCCGTCTTGCCCGGTGTAGTCGATGTCCACACGCATCATGTCAACGGGTTTGCCTTCGTAGGTTTTCACGTCGGTTGACGGGGTTGCTTTGCCCTCAGCGGTGCGCATCTGTCGTTTGAAGCCATTGATGCGCTGTTCCACCTGGTAGTCGGTTTCGGTCTTGTCGGAAATGTCTTCTTGGCCGGAAAAAAGGTTCTGCATAGTGCTGTACATGCATCCGTTGGGCTTGACCAGCTGATTTCGGCCCTCCTGGTCGATGAAGTCAATCTGCCATCCCGGATTCGTTTGTAGGAAAGCTCCAAGTCACAGCGTCGAGAGGGCCGTTGGCGGCGCTGCTTGTGCCGGACGCCGATGCTGATGCTGACGTTGAACTCGTTGAAGAAGTGGGGGATGTCTGGTCAACCGTAGTGCTCTCGCGTGAAGGGACGGAGATGCAGCCGGATAGCTGCGTTGCCGCGGCGATCAGAAGCGCTGCGGCAGCAAGGATGCTTAGTGTTTTTCGGTGGTATTGCATGAAAGTTCCTCCACAATGCACTATTGGAATTTATGTGTAAGAAATATACTGCGTGACGAGTCAGTATGGTAATTATTTCCAATGAATGAGACGTTTTATACAAAACCTGTTTTTGATGTAACTTATTCATGTTTCTGGGCATCGCCTAGATCTTTCGGTGAATCGCATCACAGAGTGTAACTTTCGGTGGTTTACCTGCGTCTATGATTATATTTTGAAGAAATAGGCGGAGCTCTGTGGGGAGTTTGTTGGTTATCTCGAAAGCATGAGGGGCCGTCTATCTAGCTCAGGGGTAAGTGGGAAATAGCGGTATTTCTGTTTTTAGTGTGCGGCCTCGTATTGCAGTCCTGCGAATTAAAAGTATATGCTCCGGAAATAAGATGTCTCATCGTGTAATCAAAGGTGGAGTGCACCCCCTTGTTGCGTCGACGGCCCAGACTAGTCAGCCGATATCGCCTTGCGCAGCGCCTCGCCAGCGTCATCGGAATCAACGTCCACCGCTGTGGCCGCTGCCATCACAGGCCGCAGAAGTTGCTTTTTCCCCGACGCCGAGAGTCCCCGTCCCGGAATACGTCGCTACGAAAATGAGGGGCATCATCGTCGCTGGCAGAGCGAACTGCGCTTGCCCGCGCATAGAATTCTCGGGCGAGTAGCCCGCCGCGCTGCCCGCCAAGAGCCAGGGGTTCAACCACAGTGTTGCCAACGCCAAACGCAAAACTCACGCTGTCCGAGTAGTCGTCACCCCACCGCGCAGGCAATACAACATTGTCCGTATAACTAACCCCACACTCGTCGAGCAGCTGCATTGTTAACGCTCCGCACTTGCGCCAGCCCACCGGCGGCGGGTTCACGCAGTTTCTTGGCCACCACGGCGTCGAAAAGTGAACGGGCGTCGGCGGTGACGGACTGTTCAGGGCCGAGGAGGGTGCCGCCTTTGAGCACGTGGAAGCTCACTTTGCGGCGAAGATGCAGGGTGACGGCCTGTTCCCAGCGGCCTTCCATGATCGCGCGCTTGTAGTAGCCCACCCACCCTGCGTATTCCTCGGCGGTGAGGCTGCCGCCAAGCGGGCGGAAGAGCGCGGGGTCTACGGCACCGGTTTTGTCAACAAAGAGCATGCGTACGGCCCAGTTGTCGGCATCGTCGTGCACCACAACGCCGACGTTTCGGGATTCGCGCGCCGTGAGGTCGGGGGTAAATTGTATGAGGTACCAGGTTCTCATTCGTCGGCACCCACAAAGTTGAGGGTGGGTTGGTTGGCCTCGACCTCGCCATAAGGGGAGGCGGTGTTGACCAGTTCCTGAATCCTGTCGCGCCGGTTAAGAAGATATTTTTTGTAGGCGTTTCGCGTCTGCGCGTTAAGTAGTCGTAGCGAAAACGCGGTCTGCATAATGTGTTCGATAGTGTCGCTTGGGAAAAACTGGACGCGTGCGCACCATTTTTTCACGTGCGGGCAGCGTGGATCAGGCGGCGGAAGAAAACCGGAAGGCTCCTCAGCTGGTGTTTCGCCGTCAAGGTCGGCGAAGCAGCCCTCATGCCCCACCACCCAGGCGCCGACATCGGGGGAGAAGAGGATGTTGTGTTCAGTGCGGGTGGTGTTGCCTAGCCACAGGTCAAACACCTCAATCCCGGCCGTGACCTCGGGAAAAATGCTGGCCAGCTCGGCGGGATTGGTGGGTGGAAACGTCGGCTCGATGGCGTCGACCTGCAAGGATGCCCAGGCTGTTCCATTGCGGTCGGGGAGAGTGACCACCTCGCCGGACACCACCGGCAGGCCCAAAGCTCCAGCTAGTCGCGTCGCAATGAACTCGTGCGCCAGCATTAGCTGCGCACCACCGGCCCGCGCTGCCCCGGAGTTGTCAGCTGTTTTTCACATGCACCGCCACCGTGCCCCAACGGGATTCCCCCAAGCCCATGGGTTGCTCGTAGGTGCTGTCAGCGTCAAGGGAGATTAGCTGCATGCCCGGTGACCTGCGTTGTGTCATTGTCGTCCCCACATCTCTTGTTTTTCATCTCCGCGCGTTCCCCATCCTGTCTATCATATAGATGTTCGATTACGCCACTGCTACCCGCAGATGCGTGGCTGTGGGGTGGGGTGAAAAACAGGGGTGCTACATGACACAAAATCTTACATTGGGCTATGTAGCAATTAAGATTCTCTCACGTAGGAGATGGTGTCAGGAAAGGTAGTACAAGGCATGAAGTGGGTTGGGTGCGCTGCTGCGTGTGCGGCTGTGATTCTGACGGGTACCCTGGCAGGCTGCGGTTCGCGTGACGCGGCACCCACGCTGACAGCCAGCCCCGTGGTTACTTCGACAAAAGTTGTCACCGCGACCCCCGCCAGCGGAAAAGCCATTGTGCAGGACGCGGAAAAAGTTCCGAACCGCCAACGGCTATGCGTTTTCCTACTCCACCGGCGCGCAAGGCATGTGTGTGTTCAACGACCAGCAGGTTACCTGCCAAGGAACCCCAGAATCTGGTGTTCCCAAGGTGCAAACCTCAACCTACAGCGCATCGCCGGATGCAATCACGGCGTCGACAAGCGGACTCACCTACGGCATGTTTGACCACGCACAACCGGACCGCCTGGTGCCGTTGCGCGATAACCAGAAGGTGTTCCTGGGATCGGTGACATGTGAACTGCGCTCATCGACCCTGAACTGCGGTTCCGGAAACAATTCCTTCACCATCACCGGTGTTGCGCGCACCATCACCACCAAGGGAACCGTGCAAACGCCTGTAACCACGACGACCACCCAAACCAGCACCGCAACCCCCACCACATCCGCGCGGCACCAGCCCAGCGCTGCTGATTTCGTGGCGTGCGGAGTGACCCACAACGGGCAGAACGTGATGGCAACCAAGTCCACTCCCTGCCAAGAAGCCATCGGATTGATGGAACAATACGGCACCGTCGCTGAGTCTCAAGGGCAGGGTGCTTCGCGGCACATCACCTTTGACGATGGCTGGTCCTGCGCGCAGGCTTCCAACGACGAAGTACGCTCAACCGGCGCGTCCCGCATTTGCCGCAACGGCGACAATATCGTGGCGAGTTAGGTGTGGCCTGGCCGGGCGGGGTTTGAGGACGGCGTTGGCATAAAAGTAGGTCCACTACCAGGTACGGAAACACCCCAATTTTGTACCTGGTAGTGGACCTACCTTACGCTCCTCGAGCGGCAGCTAAGCCAGTTCGGCCTCGCGGATTTCGGTGGGGCGGCCGTCTTCGTCAATGAACACCATGCGCGTGGTGATGGGGCTTAACCCTTCGGGGAATATCGTGGACATGTTGTACATTGCGCTGTCGTAATTGGTGTGTTCGTTGAATTCGGAGTTGAGCGCCTTGGCTTCGCAGAGGTTGGCTTTGTGGAGGTTGGCACCCTGGAGTTTCGCCCATTGCAAATCCACATTCTTCATGTCCGCGCCTTGGAGATTCGCATTGCGCAGGTCGCTTTGTTGTAGGTCGGAGTTTTGCAAGCGGGATTCCTGGAAATTCGCGCTGTCCATTTTTGCGGAAGCCAGGGAGGTGTTTTTCAGGTCGGCTTGCTGCAGGTCGGCCTGCTGGAGGTGTGTCTGTTGCAGGTGGGATTCCTGAAGGTTGGCCAGCCGCAGGTTGGCTTTCTGCAGGTTAGCGCCCTGCAGGTCCGCGCCAACAAGGTAAGCACCTTCGAGATCGGTGTCGCGCAGGTCGGCGTTGCGGAGTACCGCCTTGTGCAGGTTGGCTTTCTGCAAGTCAGAGCCGCGCAGGTTGGAGTTTCCAGGTGGGCGGACATGAGGTCTGCCCCGAGCAAGCTGGTTTTGCGCAGGTCAGCACCTTGCAGGTTTGTGTCGCGCAGGTCGCATCCGCGCAAGTCCGCGCCTTGTAGGTTGGCTTTGGGGAGTTCCGCGCCACGGAAGTTTAGGCCGCTCAAGTTGCCGGAAAGGCGCAGCCCGGTCGGGAATTTCACGTTTTCAAATTGTGCCTGGGTGCTCACTACGCCGCCATTGTTTCCGCGCTGCGCGATGAGCTGAATGCCCAGGGCGAGGCGGGTTTTGTCCAGGTCGTCGAGGGTGCGGAGGTTGGAATCCTTATGCAGGCGCTGGACAAGACCATCGCATCGTGTTTTCAACACTTCGTTATTGTTAATCTCATTATTAAAGGCAAGATTAAACAATTCCTGACGGCGTCTGCGCCCTTCTTCGGAAAGAATGTGGCGTTTCTCGGGGGCAAATTCGGCGTCAATTTCGGTGTTGATAAGCGCCGACCAATCATCAATTTGGAAAAGCAATTCGGTGATGGCTGCGGCCTGCATTGTGGAGTCTTCACTACACAAACGCGGCAATGTGGCATTCAGTCGAGTGGACAATTCAGTGCGCCGCGCAGAGGCATGCAGTTTCCGATCCTGTTCGCTGGCCAGCAGAATGTGCTCGCCCGCCTGGCGGGATTGTTCGTCGCGCTCAAGTTGTGCTTGTTTGGCGGCTTCCTCCCGGTTGAGGCGATCCAGCGCGGCTGTTTCCTGGCGGCGCTCCCGATCCAGCGTCACAGCCGTGTCCTGCTCGCTGAGCGCGCGTCGATACAACGCCCATGACATGACAAGGAAACCGGAGGTCAGAACAAAAGAACCCACCAAAAGCCCAGCTTGCGAGCCAATGGCGTCGTTGAACCCCGACCACAGCAGAATGAACAGGGCAACCACAAACGCAATGCCGGCAAGCCCCAGAATCATCACTTCGGGCATGGTGCTGCGCTGGTAGGTGCCGGGGGCGGGGTGCGCTTGCTGGCGGCTCGCACTGTCGCCAGACGGGCTGCTGCTCGCGGTCAGCACGTCCACCTGCTCCACAGCAGCAATGTTGCTGCCGACGGGTTCGTCGCCAGTGGGGTCTTCACGGTGCGTCATCACGCCTCCCTAATTGGGTTCCTTTATTCAAGAGGATTACATCTTAGTTAGTTTACTACTAGGGTCGGGGCACTAATACCAAACTGGCACTCATTTGGGGGAGGGTCAACAATTGTCAATAGAAACTAACAATTTACGCATGTTTGCTGACAATAAATCATCCCATGCTTCCGGCAGGTCTTAGGTATGTTCGCAGATTTAATGCCACTTATGCCCCTGCGAAAAAAAGGAGTGGTGTGTCACAACTCCATGCCACAAGCCCAATGCCACAGCCCCATAAACGGCCAATGGCCTGACGCCGAGCGGCGACAGGCCATTTTGTTTGCTTGCTTCTTCTTGTCTGGGATTCTTCGTGCCCTGGTCCTGAGCTTGAGATGTTCTTCAAGCCGTTCTGGGCTCATGGCAAACAAGCTGGGATCCCAGTCCTGATTGCGCTTCCTCCTGCGTTTTCGAGCAGCCATTGCGCCTGTGCCTCCTTTCGTGCGCTTCAGGTGTGACAGAACCAGCCATCACTATAGCGCATATGCTCACCCTTCACTTCTTCTTGTGATGCGTCGTGTGGACGGGCTGCCCGAAAGTCGGACATGGCTTGCGCGGTTGATGTTCTTGCCTTGTTTGTACTGCATGGTGGTGTTCACGTCGTGGAGGGCGGGCAGGAAGACCGATTCGATGGAAGGAATCAGTTCTTCGGAGTCCTCCAGGTCCGACTCCGATTCCGCGCCGTCTAGGCCCTCACGCTGCGCCTCGTCTCCGCTTGCTCCACCACGCCGCAGGAGCGATGCGACTTTGGGTTGGAGTATGCGTGCGGTGTTTCCGCAGACGGTGGTGACAATGTATTCGAGGGGTCCGCGTTTCCAGATGCGTTTCCAGATGGCGGCGATGCTGATGGCCACGCCGATTTGGGTGATGAACCACAGCGCGGGCTTGGCGTCCACGTCCACGATGCTGAGGAAGGTGAGGTGGAGAGTGAACAGGGTGAGGGTCATGGATCCGATGTCGGCGAGCAGTGCGAGCGGCACGACTTTTTGTTTGCCCAGCATCAGGAACACTCCAATCAACGCGATGGCGATGCCGCCGCTGATCAGGACGGAGAAGGTGGTGTTGGAGTGTGGGGTGGGGGATGACCAACCACCACATGGTTGTTTCAAGCTGATCGTTGCCGCCGCCGAAGTCGATGATGGATTGGATGTTGTCGCCGCTCATGCTGGCGTTGGCCCGCTGGATGGCTTCCAGCCCGCCGAACTGGTAGAGCAGCATTTGGGAGGCGATAGAGCTTGTTAGAGCGATGGTGAGTCCGTAAAACACCAGCTTGGTCTGGGTTTTTTCGCGGGTGAGCTGTAGCCTGCCAATGCCCATGCCGATGAAGATGAAGGTCAGCCAGGTAAACGCCGGGTAGGTTCCCAAGGCAAAGAGCGCCAGGACGGTACCGATGGGGTCGCTGATGGCTTGCTCGAGGGAGGGGTTGGGACTGGGGTCAATCACGGTGACAAGCCGCGTGGCTTGGATGGCTAGCGGCCCGAAGATGGCACAGAATCCGCCCATGACGAACAGCTGCCCGGAGGTCATGGTGGTGAAGGGGATGACCAGCAGGAAGTACAGTCCCGTAGTACAGCAGAATGTTGTGTGCGGAGAAGTCCATGAAGTTCAGGGTCAGCCCGAACAGCAGCAGGACGAGGGCACGGGTCCCCAGCATGATCCGGGTTTGTTGCATTCTGTCGCCTGTGTGGGGGTTGTTGCCGCCGCTGAGCAGTGAGATGGTCACCCCGGCGAGCACGGCGAAGAGGGCGGAGGCGTGCCCGGAGAAGAGGTTCCAGTTCATGGTGGGGCGGCCGGTTTTTTCGTTCAGCTCCGGCAAGGTGTGGATCGCTACCATGCCGACCATGGCTAGGCCGCGCGCGGCGTCGATACCCGTGAGACGCCCGGTGGCGCGGCCGTCGTTGGTGAAGCGCTCCACGCGGTGCCGGAAGTGCCGGATCACCGGGTGGTCGGGTCCGCTCGGCATGGATGTGCTTTGCGACGTCTCCTCTACCGCGGCGTCGTCACGCGCCTCCACCGCCTGCTTGCGCTTGCCGAGCCACGCCTCACGGCTGGGGCGACGCCCGGGGCTGGGGCGCGTGCCTGGGGGTAAATGCCCTTCAGGTACCTGTCCCTCAGTTGTAGAGCGCAGTGGGATGGGATCGAAGCTGTTGCTAGGCATATGCCCTCTCGAACGCTAGTGGTGGGTGATGGTGAGCTGGGAGTTGGTGCTGCGGATGATCTTGTCCACGTGCCGAACAGGGTTTCCTGCCCACTGGGAGTTGGGTGGCAACTGCTCGTCGCGAAGCACCAGGGAGCCGGGGCCCACTGTGGATCGCTCGCCAATGCTGGAGCCGGGCAGCATGAAGCTGTTCGGGCCGAGGGTCGCGCCGGAGCCGAGCTGTACGGGTTCCATGGCCATCACGCGGTCATGGAAGAGGTGGGTTTGCAGCACGGTGCCGCGGTTGACGGTGGAGCGGGCGTCGATGCTGATCAGGTCAAATTCCGGCAGCCACCAGGTTTCGCACCACACGGACTTTCCGATCTTGGTGCCCATCAGGCGCGCCCACACGTTGTACAGCGGGGAGCCGAGGCTCATGCGGATCATGCTGGGCACGGCGAGCATTTCAGCGAAGGTGTCGGCAAGTTCGCTGCGCCACACCAGGGTGCTAAACAGCGGCACCTGCGTGTGCTTAAATGAGCCAACGAGCAGCCATTTCGCGATGATCGGGATGATCGAGGCGGCGGTAGCGGCCGCGATAACGATGGGACCGGACCACAGCAGCGCCAATATCAGGCCGTGCCTGTGATTAGAAATGCCCCCGGCGGACATGTAGGCCAAGGTGCCTGCGTAGACGATGGCTAGGTCCAGCCACGCCGCGATGAACAGCGGGATCACACGGCAGGCTTCCACAAGGGCGCGCGCGATTTTCAGGCGCTGCGGCGGATTGTAGGTTTTCTCCTGATCGGAGGCGACGGTCACGCGGGGAATGGCGGTGGCTTTGCGTCCCCAGCCAACACGTCCCCTGATTCCGGCTGGTACGGCGTGGACGAGAGCACAGCGATCAGGGATTCGCTCGGGGATGTCGCGGTCCGGGCCGACGATGGCGGAGTTGCCCACGAAGCTGCGCTCGCCAATCACGGCGCTGCCGATGTGAATCCAGCCGCCGCGGGAGCGCGCGCAGTTGACCAGGGCGTGGTCGGCGAGGAAGCTGCCGTCCTCGATGCAGGTCAAGTGCGGAATGGTCTCCACCGTGGAGATTTCCGTGTTCTTACCTACCGTGGCACCCAGCGCTCGCAGGAACATGGGCGTGTAACAGGATGCATAAAGAAAATACGCGGACTTCAGGGTGCGCTGCAGCAGCGTGTGGGTCAGCCACACCGCCCAGCCCGTGGAACTGGAACTAGGGAAGTACCCCAGGGCGATCAGCGGTGCGACGGTGCGCACGCACAGGATGACCAAGCCCAGCCAGCTGGCTACCGTCAGCAGCGTGAAAATCGGCACGTAGAGCGCCAAGATGGGGAACACGTCCTCATAGCGCTGGAGGGTGCGCACATGCTGGAACACCAATAGGCCGCCGGGAAAGACCGCCAGGATGGGCAGGAATTCCACCAGGAACATGCCCAGTGAGTAGGCTCCCCACGACCGCAGGCTGCCCCAACGCTCCAACTCTTCGACTTCTTCGGGGGTTTCGCTGGGCCAGGTTTCGCCGGATTTGCCCCAGTAGAAAATGGGGGAGCCGCCCCAAAACTGTCCGCTGGGGATGCTACCGGTCACGTGCGAGCCGGGCAGGATTTCCGAATCCGCCCCGACCTTGCTGTTTGGGGAGACCAGCGTGCGGGTGCCGATGCGCACCCCATCCTCCAAGTCGATGGTGCCCACGTGCAGGGTGTCGCCGTCAAGCCAGTGCCCGCTCACATCGGCTTCGTGCTCGATGGAAACGTTATCGCCAATGCTCACCAGGCCCGTGACACAGGGCTGTTGATGCAGGTGACAGTGCCGTCCCACGCGGTTGCCCAGCAGGCGGTTCATCACCACGGCTGCCGGGCTGCCCAAAATAATATCTAGGTTCTCGTAGATGAGCAGCCGCTCGGCGGCCCAAATGCGCAGGTGAGTCAGCCCGCCACGCAGGTACTCGCCGGGTTTGATGCGGAAGCACAGAAGGCGCACGCCAATAGCGGTTTGCAGCATGCGACCGGGAATAGAGAACAGCAACAGCCAGCCGACAATCAGCGGCAGCACCGGCGGCTGGGGAACCCAGCCCGCGTTGAAAATCGCGGCCAGCACCCACACCACAATGATTGAGCCAACCACGTAGCGTAAGCCGTTGATCAGGTGCAGGAAGCACACAAACGCGGCCTGCACAAAGCCTGAATACCAGGGGATCGGGCGCGCAAGTGGGCGCTCCTCGGTGCTGACGTCCAGGCTCTCTAGGTACTGGCCCATGTCCCGCAGGCTGCGGTGGTTATACAGTTCCGCGATTTCGGCGTTGGGGTAGGCTTCCCGCAGCGCCACCACCAGCTTGGCAATGGCCACGGAACTGCCGCCCAAGTCAAAGAAGTCGCTGTGATCATCCAGCGGCACTGGGCCAAGTTGCTCGTGCCAGCGCTCCGCCAGCCAATGCAGCGAGGGATCAATGCCCGCGAAGGCATCGTCCCCGGCGCTGGGAAGCGGCCACGGCAGGGCCTTGCGGTCCACCTTTCCGGAGGTTTTCATCGGCATCTCGTCCACCACATGCAGCAGCGGCACAATGCCGCCGGGCAGGCGCTTGAGCAGAATGCTCCTGATTTCTGCCATGTCAATGGTGGCGCCCTGCTTGGCGGACAAATAGCCCACCAGCACCGGCGAACCCGCCTCGGTTTTATGCAGCGCGGCGGCGCCAACATTCACGTTGGGGAGGTTGGTCAGGTGCTCGTCGATCTCTCCCAGTTCCATGCGGCGACCAGCGAATTTAATCTGGTCGTCGGCGCGGCCCGCGAAAATCAGGCCCTCCTGCTCGGCGCGCACTAGGTCGCCGGTGCGGTAGCCGCGCTCCCAGCCCAAGGCAGGGAACTCGGTGTAGCATTCGGCGTCTTTCACTGGGTCGAGGTAGCGGCCCAGGCCCACGCCCGCGACGATGAGTTCGCCGGTTTCGCCCCACTTGACTGGCTGATTCTCGGAATCCACCACGGCGCAGGCCCACCCGGGTACAGGGGCGGCCGATGCGCACCGGGACGTCGGGAATCATCAGCGCACCAGTGGAAATGACGGTGGCTTCCGTGGGGCCGTAGGTGTTCCACAGCTCGCGGCCGGGGCGGGACAGGCGCTGGATGAGCGGGGCGGGGCAGGCTTCGCCGCCGAAAATGAGCAGACGCACAGCCTCAAGAGCATCGGCGGGCCACAAGGAGGCGAGGGTGGGCACCGTGGACACGGCGGTGATGCCCTGTGAAACGATCCATTCACCTAGGTCTTCGCCGGAACGCACGACATCGCGAGGCACCGTCACCAGGGTTGCGCCGTACCGCCAGGCCAGCCACATTTCCTCACACGAGGCGTCGAACGCTACCGACAGGCCCGCCATCACGCGGTCACCGGGGCCCAGCGGATTCTCCGTTAGGTACATGCGGGCTTCCGCATCCACCAGCGCCGCCGCTGCACGATGCTGCACCGCCACACCCTTCGGCTTGCCCGTCGAACCGGAGGTGAAAATCACCCAGGCGTCATCGTCCAGGGTGGGCACGTGATGGTCTGGGTTTCCGCCACCATGCTTATCGACGATCGCGAGATCCTTGCCGTAGACAGCCGCAACGCTGGCCTCTTCCCACACGGTGTCTGCGCGGGAATCGGGGTCATCCCAGTCCACGGGGACGTAGGCGGCACCGGCCCACAGTGTGGAGAGGATAGCCACATACAAATCAGTGGTGCCTGAGGGGACACGGATACCCACGCGATCGCCGGGGCCGATTCCCTTCGCGTGCAGCCGGGCGGCCTGCTCATCCAAGAGGCCCCTTAACTGGGAATATGTGATTGTAGCGGTCGCACTTTCAATGGCGACCTCCTCGGGATGCGCATCCATGGTTGCGCTAAGAATGTCAACCAACGTTCGCGCAGGCGGTTCGGTTTCTACACCAAAAATCGCCAGCTCTGGATGATCAACGATTGCTCTCATAAAGATGAAATATAGATCATGAAAGGGGGTGGTATCCAATATTCATTTTTACCGAAACTTAAGCCTTAATACAGCTTAAAATTCTTAGGCAAAAGTTTACTGCTGGCATGTCAACTTTTAAGGTTTATGTAAGGTTTTGGGGCTGTGGGGTTGAGTGTTTGGGGGATGTGTTGGGGGTGAAGGTAGGGGAGGCTTAGTGTGAGGTGGAAACATCGCCCAAGCTTGGTATTTGAGCTGATATGTGGTGTGTAGTGGCGGATGTGCAGCGGCTATGTAGGGCGTCTGTCCGGTCTGTGCGCATCACGTTCATCGCATTTGCAGCGCTCTGCGGTCTTAGACAGTCCTGATTTTTCCGTTTGCGCCTCAAAGGCGCTATTTAGCTGATATCTGAATCGATCAGTAGGTGTGTCGATGTTTATACAACGTTCCCATTTTAATGTGATTGTCGGATGTCGCACATTAATTATTTTTCAGATTAATATTTTTTCATCAGATCAATATCGGGGGTGAGGGGTGGAGGGGCGATGGATCGCTGCGGTCGCCGCTACGTCTTTGAACGCCGTTAGTGCAAACGTTTGCGTAGAAATAGGTCCACCGCTGGGGCCGAAAACAGGGTGTTTGCGTACCTAGCAGTGGACCTACCTGACAGGAGTGAAAGTGTGCTTATCTCCAGGCCGAAAAACACCCCATTGTCGTGCTTGAGCATAAGCACACCTTGCAGTGCACCGTTCTCTAATCAAAGTCGATGTGCGCAGGTGGAGTGGGCGCACCGACTGGGGGAGTGATCTTGGGATAGGAGCGCCCAACAACCTCGCCCTCGGCATTGCCAGCACTCCCGGCAGTGTCACCATCGCCTGTGCCGCCAACCCCGCGTCCCGGTGCCGGATCCCAACCCCCATCAACGAGCTTCTTCTGCACCATGATCGCCAGACCGAGGATTACCGCGCCGCTAGCCGCAATAAGCACCAAGCCCAGAGCGGACGGCAGTCCCGCAGCGGACCCAATAAGAATGCCGAACCAGCCGAAGTCTGCGTCGCCGAAGGTCGTGTTTTCTGATCCAAATGCCCCGAGCACGCCGAGAAGGAATGCAGGCAGGAAGGTGATGATCAGCCCGTTGACAAAGGCGCCGAATGCAGCACCGAGCCTCCCGCCGGTGGCGTTTCCGTAGACACCCGCAGCGCCACCGGTGAAGAAGTGCGGGACGAGTCCCGGCAGGATAAGCGCCACTCCGAAGGTCGGGTTGAGCCAGGTGGAGAGCACCGCCAAGCCTACGAGTCCGCTTGCGAAGGAGGCGATGAAACCGATGAGCACGGCGTTTTGGGCGTAGGGGAACACGATGGGGCAGTCGAGTGCTGGGATGGCGCCAGGCACGATTTTGGCGGCGATGCCTTGGAATGCAGGCACGAGTTCGCCAAGAATGGTGCGTACACCGAAGAGGATCACGGCAACGGCTACACCGAATTGGAGTCCTTGGGTGACGGCCTGCATGATGTAGTTGCCTACGCTGGTGGCCCCGTCTTCAAAGGCACTGTAGGCTTCGGCACGTCCAGCCCGCAAGAGCACAATGATGGCCAAAATGACGTACATGAGCGCCATGGATAGCGCGGTGGCCACCATGGAGTCGCGGAGGAATCGGAGTCCTTCGGGGAGGGTGAGTTTTTCGGTGGAGGGGCTTTCATGCCCGCGCCGGTTACCAACGGCTTTGCCGACGGCCCCCGCCGCGATGTACCCGACGGTGCCGAAGTGCCCGATGGCAATGCTGTTGTCGCCAGTGACGCTCCTAGTCCAGGGTTGCGCGAGCGCGGGGAGGGACACCATGAGGATGCCGAGCAGCACCGCCCCAAAAGCGATCACCACCCAGCCGTTGTATCCGGCGGTGGCGAGCACAATGGTGAGAAGGGTGGCCATGAACAGCACGTGGTGTCCGGTGAGGAATACATAGTGCAGGGGCGTGATGCGGGCCAGAAGGAGGCTGACGGCAAAGCCTGCGATCATGAGCCATGCAACCTGGGAGCCGTAGTGCTGTTGGGCAATACCGACGATGGCTTCGTTGGTGGGCACCACACCGTGCGCCCCGGTTGCCCCAGTGATCATGGTCCCGAGCGGTTCGAGCGAGGCGGTGACCAGCGTGGCACCGGCACTGATTAGGAGAAAACCGAGTGTGGTTTTCAGCGCGCCGCCGATGACAGTGCCGACGGGTTTGCGTAGTGCACTCAGTCCCACTGCGGTTATTATGCCGATGAGGAATGCGGGGACCGCGAGTATTTCATTGACAAGAAAATTGATGGCAAGCATGGCGTGTCCTAAATGTCGTAGAGTTCGCGGAGCGCGGTGTCGATCTCTCGTTGCGAGGTGAAATTGTCAATGACGCGCACAGGGATTCCGACGTCGCCAAGTGTGCGAGCAATTTCGCCAGAGGTGAGAATGCAGTCGGCCTCTTTGGCTTTCCCTTTGGCGGAAATGGTGTCCGTGGCTTCAACGGTGATGTAGGACGCCCACCCCCAGGCTTCCAACACGGATTCGAGGGTGTTTTTCAAAAACAATGACGTTCCCAAGCCGTTGCCGCACACCGTGAGTATTTTGTTTCGAGCCTGCGGTTCTGAACGATGCTGCTTATCGACGTCCAGTAACTCCAGCACCTCTTCAACCGTTGCTGCCTTATCCAAGCCAGCTCTTCTTGTTGAATTGGCAAGAACCGTGGATAGAGAACTCAGGGCGTCAAGGTGTTGGGTTTTGTCAGCCGCCGCGAGAGCTATAACGATGCTGACCGGATCGTTTTTGGGGTGACCGAATGAAATGGGCGTCGACAAGCGCAGAAACGACAAACCAGTGGATTGAACGGCTGCGGAGGGCCGGGCGTGGGCGAGTGCCAAACCCGGCGTGAGGACGATGTAGGGGCCGTTGTGGGCCACCGTATCGATCATGGACTGCGTGTAGTCGGGTGTACAGTGACCTGCGTTTTCCAGGAGTGATCCGGCCTGCTGGATGGCGTCGCGCCAATCAGCAGCGGAAGCATCAAGGACGATGGATTCGGGGGAGAGAAGACGCGTTAAGGCACTCATGTATCAAGTCTAAGCTTCATGCCGCGTGCCGCTATTTTGTTGAACAAAAAGTCTTAGGAAATTTTCATGTTTTGCGGTAAAAAAGCGGTAGAAAATAGCTATGATAGAAGCATTGTTTAGCTCAATGTGACTATGTAGGTGAACGTCCATATTGTCCGGTATGAGCACAAGGATTGGCTAACCCGCTTGTGGATGAGGTAAATCTAAAGAGACATAGTGATTAATGATAATTTCTGGAGATGTGACGCTATGATAAAAGTTGCAAGCATACGGGGAAATGACGAACTTTTTCCTTTAATTCGTGCTTTACGCATGGATTATACGTGGAGGATTAATTTTACTGACAGTAAGTTTTCTGATATTGATATGAACGGTGTAAAAAGTTCTGACGATATTGCATTTTGGGATTGTGAACTTCGTAACATTCGCCTTGTTGACTCACGTCTGGGAGAGATTAAAACGCTACCCGGCACCAGCGTGGATTGCCTCTATATGAAGAACACTAAATTTAACAAATTTTTCATTCAGTGACTTGGTGTTAACCAATTCTTATATTGATGGATTCAACTTCGGCATTAACTTACATAATAATGCGTTTGAGAGGGTTGATAACTGCCAATTTGTTGGTATAAAGATGTTTGGCGGAGGAAGGCGAATATTTGGAACTATTCAAAACTCAAAAGTTTCTGGAAAGCTGCATGGAGTAGATTTTTGGGAAAACGAAGATCATACCCAATGTCAAAATTTGGATTTGTCTGAGGCGCTTGTACCACAATGTTCATTTAATGGTGTCGACATGCGCCGGATTAAGTGTAATCCTGCATGGGGTCATCTAATCATAGATGACTGGTATCAATATATACCAGGGCTTATCGAAAAAGCAGAGCAGCTATTAGGTAGTTCGGATAAGATTGACAATGCTGCGGGGTCAGTTATTATTGGCGGCATCAAGCGAGATGAAAAAGCTTATGGGGAAAAATTAGATGATAGGCGTGGATCAGCTTATATCCGAAGCGTAGTATCAAATGCTTTACGTAAGCCAACGAAAGAATGCATCCTGGAGGTTTATTCCTCTCTTGGTGTGTCGCTGCTTCCAAAATAATAAAATGTGATTGGATGTAACATCTTTAGAACTTTTGCTATGCAAAGATAAGGGCTGATTGCTGTCCGAAAGTTTTGTATTAACGGTTGCTTTTGACTAACTGTTTAATGCGTCACATATACTTTTTGGTAATCAGTCAAGGCGTGTCGAGAACTTTTCAGAACGGCCTCAACTTGAGTGAGTATTGAGGCTACTTCGTCAGCATGCTTTCTAAAGTTACGTGCAGTGCGGTAGTAGATTTCGGTTTCAATGGCAACCCATGATGGTAAGAAGCATGCCACTTATATCCAAAAGCTTGTTGCCGATGTTCCTAATTTCATCCGATGGAACCTCGATGTAATCACTCATGATACTTTTCCTCGTGTATATTGTAGCTGAAACTCTTGGCAGTTCTTTTTACAGTGTCTCGGACTAGGGGATAGTAGTCTGGTGCTCCTGTTTCGCCAGTCACGGTGAAAACCCAATTATGCTGCGGGATTGGGATATAGCCATGGTACCTTGGCTTGGGTTTGCGGTCTTCATGGATGAGAAAAACGGCAAACCTTTGTTTGTGGGAAAGTCTTTTCGGCTTGTGCGTTAGGATCTTTTCCAGCTTCGAAGTATTCACTAATTTCGTTTATGCTGGGGCTTCCTGTGGGGAAGTATGTCCAGCGGAAGTATAACAAAGCCAGGTCATAGTTGTCGTCTCCCATTGGAAATGGGAGGATGAACGTGGTTAGTAAGTTATGCTGTTTAACAAATTTTCTAAATCCTTTTAAAATCTGCTAATGCTTTTTGAATAGCCGGTGATTTTTCGTCGGCGTCCGGAAAATAGTCTTTGATGAAATTTTTTTCCCTGATTCTTCGATTTTGTCCGCTCTCGTGTCTAGGGCACGCCCACCATGTCGGCAAGTTAACTTCCCAGGGGAATGGCGGCCGAGACGATTCTGGGTTAAAAATTCTGCTATCGTCAAAATTTTCGGCGTTCATTAACGCTGGATTCCATTCGTTTCTCAGTCTTAGTGTTGATGCTATCTTAGATTGTTTTTGCCGAATGGTGCAACTTTTTGCGCAATAAATTTGTGACGCGTGCGAGGCGTTGTTTTCTGAGGGTTTGGGTCGAATTTCAATGGTAGCTATCGTCATTCATCAGACGCCCTCTCGACCCCTCCATATCAACCCGCGCCCCTTTCACCGTCAATACATGCATGACCCATTCAAGGGGTCCGCGCCGGAAGAATTGTTTCCAGATCATGGCGCACACTATGGCGACAACGATGGTCACCCCGAGCGCCAGTGGGTGTGTTGCGGGTTCTTCGCTGCTGGACCAGGCGGGGTTGTTGTTGTCGTTTGTCAGGATCATGGCGGCGGTGAGTACGTGTGCAACATAGACAGTCAGTGACATGGATCCCATGGCACGGAGGGGATAGAGGATTGTGCGCCCCTAAGGGAAGAGCAGTGATCAGCAGGCAGAGCGCGATGACTGCGACGGAGACGGCGATGGATGTCGCGACGTCGATAAGCCCGCCCATGTGCGGCTCCGGCCCGAGGTAGGTGTACCACCAGGTGCTCTGGATATCGGGGTTGGAATTCATCGCTCCACCTGGACCGCCACCAGCCACCCCAGCGGCGGGGGTCGGGTCGGTGGTGAGCTGGTCGTACATTTTCGGGTCTTCAGGGGGCGGGGAGCTGGTCGCTGATCCAGCTGCGGGCGTTGACCCCAATAACAGCGAGTACCACACCCGCAACAAGACTTATCCATTGCAGCATGCGCGAGTGGATGAGGTAGCGGTGGACGAGCATTCCGGCGACGCCGTAGGTGAACCAGGCGGTGAGCGGGTAGCTGCCGGAAATGATGTCAACGTAGGTGTTAAAAGTGTCGGAGGCGACGATCACAAACGGCCCGAGCACCAAAAGCCCAACAAGAAGCGCCCAAAGTGCCCGGTTAGACCAGCGCGCCACCAGGGGAAGCACCAGGAAGAGTGCGCCGACGGCGGAGAGCACCACAGCAATGTTGTATTGCGCGATGGAAAGCACCAGGCCAATGCCGATAAGGATGGTGCCGCGCAGCATGAGTTGTTGGCGGCTTTGGGCGAGCTCCACGCCACCCTTTTCGATGCCGCGCTGGCTCATGATGGAGACGGAAACCCCGGCGAGCACGGCGAAGAGCGCGGAGGCGAAGCCGGTGGTCAGTAGGGAAGCCACAGTGTCAATGTCGCTGGAGAAGAATATGGGGCCGAGGTGTGCGTAGGCCATGCCAATGATGGCGATGGCGCGGGCGGCATCGATACCCGTGATGCGTGGACGACGGCCAGTAGTGTTACGTTGGTTCGACAACTGCGGCTCTCCTCGGAAAGTTGACTGGGTTTGCATAAGTTGGGTCAGCAAAATTAGTGTAGTCACTTGCCGCACGGGCCGGGGCTAGCGCTGATCTGCATGACTCTGGAAGTCTAGAAGTATGAACGATGTTGTCAACCACACTCTGTTGGTCAGCATTCCCCTTCTTATTTTCCCCACGTTGATGTTGTTGTACGCCCTAAGCGCAAGCCATGAGGCATTTCGGAATGATTTCCCGGAGGATATTCAGCAGCACATGCCACCTGCCACCCCGGAGGATCGGCGGCGCGGTTGGTTATTCGGCGGCATCTACCTGCTCACGTTGCTGGGGACTCTGGTGTATTCCACGTTGCTGTTTTTACAGCACCACGGCGGGAATTTCCGCTTGGGGTTTGCGGTGGCGTTGACCATGGAAGTGATGATGCTCCTCATCGATTTGTTTATTATCGATTGGCTTATCATTTGCACACTGCGCCCCCGGTGGATTATCCCGCCGGGTACGGAGGACTGCGCCGGGTGGCGGGATTACGGCTTTCATGTCAAGGCCGCTGTTCAGCGTAAATCAATCGTGGCTAATCTGATGATTTCGCTGATGATGGCGGGTATTGCCTACGTGCTCTACCTCGCCCTCTAAACACAGCCCTCTCAACGTTCCAGAAGTGCGCTATTCGCCGATTTTGTCGTCAATCACCTTGCGGACTTTGCTGATCTGGTCGGCTTTGTCATCGCCGAGTTTGCTCTTGGCCAGGTCTTCGGCTTTGTCCAACACTTTGTCGGTGTTTTCCTCGTTGCCGAGTGCTTCTTTGGCTTTGTCAAAAATACCCATGGTGTTGAGGATACCCTAGGTGGTATGTCTCGATGCGCAGGTATTCTTTATGGGCAGTTGATCGGCGATAGCCTGGGGAGTTTGGTGGAATTCCAGTCCGCAACCGAGATTGCGGCCGTCTACCCCGATGGAGTTCGGGAATTACAGGATGGGGGAGTGTTTCGGCTGAGCGCGGGCCAGCCAACCGATGATTCGGAAATGGCCCTGGCCATGGCCCGCAGCATTATCCGCATGGGCGGTTACGACGCCCAGGATGTGCTGGACAGCTACCGACGCTGGGCGGCGTCGGACCCCTTCGATATTGGCATTACCTGCGCAAATGCGCTGCTGCATCAGTACATCAATCCCGATTCGCAGGCCAACGGCGCGTTGATGCGCCTAAGTCCGCTCGCAATCCTGGGCATGAACCTGCCGGAGGATACGCTCGCTGACCTCGCGGAACTCGACTGTCGCATGACCCACACCCACCCCCTGTGCATCACCATCAACCGCATCGTCGCCGTTGCCCTGGCACGCGCCGCCGCCCAGGAACTCACCGCCAGCGCGCTTATCGACGCCCTGCTTGACCTCGCCCCGCCCGAGCTTCGGGTTTTCATTGAGCAGTCCACAGAGAGGCCGCTGGTCTCAGAGCACATTGGCTGGGTGAAACTGGCCTTCAGTTACGCGGTGTACGAGCTGGCCACGGGCACGGACTTTGAAGAATCACTGGTACGTACCATCGGGCGCGGTGGGGATACGGACACCAACGCCGCCATCGTCGGCGCTGTGCTGGGCGGGGTGTATGGCTCGGAGGGTATTCCGCAGCGGTGGCGAGACACGGTGGATACATGCACCCCAGGTCCGGGCACGCTGCGCCCGCGACCAGAGGAATACTGGCCACCCGCTGACGTGGAGGACATGGCAGCTAGCCTGCGACAGTGCGGCGAATAAAGTCCTTGACTACGGCGGCGTCGTTAGGCATGTCGGTGACGTGACGCGGGGCGGACATGATGCCGGCGAAGCGTTCCGGCAGGTCGGGTTCGCGTCCGGTGGCCTCCACAATGGTGTCGGAGAATTTCACCGGCAGCGCGGTTTCCAGGCAGACGATGGGGGTGTCCACCTGGTCGCGCAGGCCACGGGCCACGTGCACGCCGTCGGCGGTGTGGGGATCCAGCATCACGCCGAGGCGTTCCCACGTGTCGCGGATGGTGCTTTACCCGGTCGGCGTGGGTGGAGCTGCCGGAAAGGAACCCGTAGCGCTGCGCGGCGGCGGGGAAAGCGGGGTCGTCGGCAAGCGTGAACCCCTCGCGCTGGCTGAACAGTTCGGCGGTGCGGGTGGCGTCGCGGCCGAGCAGGTCGTAGATGAAGCGTTCGAAGTTGGAGGCGCGGGAAATGTCCATGGAGGGGCTGGAGGTTTCCAGCGTGTCGGCCGAACTGCGCACGCGGTAAGCGCCGGTGCGGAAAAACTCGTCCAGCACATTGTTTTCGTTGGTGGCCACGATCAGGCGGTCAATAGGAACGCCCATCTGGCGGACAATATGGCCCGCGCAAATATCGCCGAAATTACCGGTGGGAACGGAGAAACTGACTTTCTGTGCATTATTGTCAGTGATGCGAATCCAGCAGGAAATGTAATAGACTATCTGCGCCATGAGGCGTGCCCAGTTAATGGAATTCACGGCGCCAATGCGGTAGCGCTGTTTAAACTCGGCGTCGTTACTCACGGCCTTCACAATGTCCTGGCAATCATCAAACACACCGTCCAACGCGACATTGTGAATATTTGGGTCATCAAGACCAAACATTTGGGCCTGCTGGAAAGGGGGTCATGCGGCCAGCGGGGGTCAGCATGAACACGGAAATACCGGGGCGGCCGCGCATGGCGTATTCCGCTGCGGACCCCGTGTCCCCAGAGGTGGCGCCCAGGATGTTGAGTGTTTCGCCGCGCCGGGTGAGTTCGTATTCGAAACTCGCCGAGCAGCTGCATGGCCATGTCTTTAAACGCGGCGGTGGGGCCTTCGGACAGGTGCCCGATAAAGAGGTTGTCGTCCAGTTCGGTGACGGGCACGATGTCTGGGGTGGAAAACGTCGGGGTGGTGTAGGCGCGGGCGCAGATCGCCTCCACATCCTCAGCGGGAATGTCGCTCACAAAGAGCTTGATCACCTCGGCGGCCAGCGCGGCGTATCCCTTCGTGGTCAGGGTCTCACGCCACGTGGTGAGTGTGTCGTCGCTGACCTGGGGATAATCGGCGGGAAGGTAGAGGCCCCCGTCGGGGGCCAGTCCGCCAAGCAGAATGTCAGTAAACGTTGCTGGGGTGCGCTGGGGGTCGCGTGTTGAGATGTAGTCCACCCCTAGGACTGTACTAGTTCACGCTGTGCCGGGGCATATTGTGCACCATGAGCCAGCTGCGAACGTGATGGGCATTTCCGCCACGTCTTTGAAGCCTTCGCCAGCGGCTAGCATGGTGAACTATGTCTGATGCACGGCTTGTCGGCTCCACCACGCGGTTTGGCCACACCCTGAAGTCCTGGGAGATGGACGTCCCCTGGGACCACAACAACCCCAACACAAACGACACCCTCACCATCTTCGCCCGGGAGATCGTGCCCCCGAAGGGGGAGGGGCTGCCGTTATTGGTGTACCTGCAGGGCGGTCCGGGCTTTCCGTCACCCCGACCGACGTCGGCAAGCGGCTGGTTGGGGGAGTTCCTGAAGCATTACCGGGTGCTGCTGCTGGACCAGCGCGGCACGGGGCGTTCGGGGCGGGTGGACAAAGTGAACGTGCTGCCGACCGAGCGTTACCCCCTGCTCCGGGCCGATTCCATCGTCGCTGATTGCGAGGCTTTCCGCCATGCTTTTGGGGTGGACACGTGGTCGCTGTTCGGCCAGAGTTTCGGTGGTTTCTGCATCACCACCTACGCTTCGATGTTCCCCGAGAGCCTAGAGAGGGTGTTTCTCACGGGCGGCCTGCCCGCCATCGACTGCCACGCGGACGACATCTACCGCGCCACCTTTGACAAGCTGCAGTTCCGGCACGACCAGTTCTACCGCCACTTTCCGTGGATCGAGGCCCGCATCCGGGAGGTGTGCGCCCACCTCGACCACTCCGAGGAGCTCCTGCCCACCGGCGAGCGCCTGAGTTCCCGCAGGCTGCGCACCATCGGCATCGAACTCGGCCGCGACCGAGGCTTTGACACCCTCGCCTACCTGTTTGAAGACCCGTTTGTCACCGTGAAAGGCGAGAAAAAGCTACGCTCCGACTTCCTCAATAGCGTGGGCAGCCGCGTCTCCTTCGAACAGGGGCCGCTGTACGCCGTGGTGCACGAATCCATCTACGGCGGCACCGTCCCAGGCCCCACCAACTGGTCCGCGCACCGTATCCGCGAGGATAAACCCGGCTTTGAGGAACACGCCGACCCCACCGACATGACCCGGCCGTTCTACCTCACCGGCGAGCACATTTTCCCCTGGCAATTCGAGGAAGACCCCGCACTGCGCCCGTTTATCGACGCCGCGCACGCCCTCGCCGCCAAAGACGATTGGCGCAGCCTGTACGATAAAAATAGCCTCGGCCACGGCCCCGCCGTGGCGGCCGCCGCGATCTACGTTGACGACGTGTTTGTGCCCTTTGAGCATTCCATGAACACGGCGCGCGTCTTCCGCGACCTCCGGCCCTTTATCACCAACGCGTTCCAACACGACGGAATCCACTGGGGTTCGCAGGAGATTATCACGCGGCTCATCACAACAGCCGACGAATACTAGCCGCAGAGTCCACCCCATGCCCACACCAGTGATAAAAGTCCGAAGCAGCTACCCCGCAATCCTCAGCTCGCGTGCCGCAAAAACCTGCATGCTGTTTGTCATTGTGCTGGGGCCCATCACGGTGCTGCTTCTGGGGGCCTACCGCACAAGCGGCAACAACACCCTCAGCCTGCTGTACGCCCTGGGCATGGCGGCCCCGGCGGCGGGCATCATCATTGCGCTGTCCAGCTTGGCGGCCATTGCGTTTCGGGCGCGCCGGGTGGTGCTGGTGATCGGGGAGAAGGTGAGTATTCCGCACTCTGGCATTAGTTTTCCCATGTCGGAGCTGTCCACGGTGAAGGTGTGGACGCGCTGCGACCCGCGCAGGAAGACCACCACGTATTTGGCGTTGTTGCCCTACCACGTGGACGGTGAGGTGACCGCGGCGTCGATACGCCAGCGGGGGATACCTGCGGAGGTGACGGATTATGTGGTGCGTTTCCCCAAGGGCACTCAGCCCAGTGCGTATGAGCTGGTGGACATGGTGCGGCAGATGCGGCCGACGGTGTACATCGAGCGGCTGGGCAGTGTGTAATGGGGCAGCGTGTAATGGCCTACACGGAGGTTTCCGCTGACTCGTCCGCCGTTGACGTTTCAGGCTCAGTCCCAGGGGTTTCTTTCTTGCGCACCATATCCACCGCAAAGCCCACGGCGGCGAGCACCAGCGTGGGGGCGACCCAGCCGAGCTGCTGGGCGTGGGCAGGTGACCAGCTGATCAGGGGCTCGAGGAAGCTCAACCCAATGTCGCTGAGGCTCATGAGCGCTGCCCACACCACGGACACGGTCAGGGCGAAGCGGAACCCATAGTGCAGGCGTACCGGTAGCAGCGGTTCGAGCAGGGTGAGCAGCACCAGCGTGATGGCGGACGGGTAGAGGAAGCCGATGATGGGACCTGCGATGGAGAGCACGGTTTCCAGGCCGGTCGTGGACACGGCGAAGGAGACGAGTGAAAATATCACGGCCCAGGCACGGTAGGACACGCCCGGGAGCAGCCGGTTGAAGAATTCGCTGGTCGCGCCGATGAGTCCCACGGCTGTGGTCATGCAGGCCAGCAGCACAATCGCGCCGAAGATGATCAATCCGGTGCGTCCCATGGTTTGTTCGGCGGCTGCGGCGAGGAGTTCGGCACCATTGCTGTAGCTGTGGGAGTTTGGTATGAGATGCCCTACTAGCCCCAAGCCGACGTAGATGAGTCCGAGCAGCAGGCCGGCACCGCAGGCGGCGATGCTGACCAGGCGGGCAAGGGTGGAACCTGTGGCTTTGGTGCTGTGGCGTAGTGCGGAAACTACCAGAATGCCAAACGCCAGGGATGCGAGGGAATCCATGGTGAAATAGCCCTCGATGAGTCCGGTGGACAAGGGGTGGGTGGCATATTTATTTATGGCATCCGTCTCAGTTGGGTGCAGTCGCATGGCGGCCAGCGCTACCAACACCACGAGAAGAATAAGCAGCGCTGGGGTGAGCCATTTGCCCAGTTTATCGATCAATCCGTGCGGGTTGAAGGCCAGCGCGAGCGCCACCGCAAAGAACCCCACGAAGAACGCCGTGGAGGCAATCCCGGAGGACCACCCGGTCAGCGGCACAATCGCCGTCGAGTAGCTGACAACGGCGGTGCGGGGCAGGGCATAGAACGCGCCAATGGCCAGGTACACCAGTACGGGAAAGGCCACGCCAAAGATTTTTCCGCCGCGCATGGAAAGATCAAAAATGTCGCTACCGGTGCGCGCAATGGCGATCACCGCTACGACGGGTAGAGCCACACCGGTGAGCAGAAACCCTACGATTGCCAGGGAGAATCCTTCCCCTGACTGTGCACCCAATATGGGTGGAAAAAAATGAGGTTACCCGCACCAAAGTACATGGAAAATAACATGAGTGTGGCTAAGAAAACGAGTCGTTTATTTCGGGTACTTTGGATGGCTTGCTCCATTTGGTAAATATTAGAAGGGGGGATTTAGAAAGCCAATTTTGGGGGTACACTTGAATGGTATGGCAGCTAATCCACTGTTCATCGCATCGTCACTGTTTGTTGTGTCTGATAGCCAGATCAGCTCTGACCTTGCGTTGCTCCCCGGGACCCCTGGGCCGAAACGTACTGCCCAAGTAACGTTCCAAAAGCCTGGTGGGGCTTTCCGCGTGGTGCAACTATCCACGCATCTAACTGTGGATATGGTCATTGCGGTACTTCTGCGCTTATTTGATATCAGCGACTACCGTTCCGCATGGGTCGGCGCTGGCGCGTTCGGCCCCAAACCCATCGCCATTGGCGATACCCGTCACATGCCCGCAGACACCCTGTTTTTCGACGCCCAGGGGGTCAGGTTTGACCGCTTGGGTGCGGATTTCACCGTCAATGTTGATGGGGAAACCTTCATCGGCATTGTCACCGGCATGGGTGACTACACCACGGACATGCAACTCCTGGAGGGTAGGGGTGCGCGTTTCGACGCCGAGTCCATTGCCCGCTCCCTGGAACTGCTCACCGTGATGACGCAGCTCACCGCCGGCGAGCAGACCCTGTTCCGGATGCATTCGCCCTTCGGCGAGGTCCTGGCGTGGTTGGTGCAGGAAATTCGCGACAACGGTCCCATTGAACTCACCCGCGCTGGTGCGTTCGAGAAGGACTTCCTCACCCGCGCCGTGCAGGAAAGTGTGGTGCTGGGGTACGTAGACCGCACGTCGGAGACCCCTGGCGACAATGCTGTGGCACCGCTCACCGAGGCCCGCGACCTGGCCGTCACCCAGGGCCTCATTGAGGACAAGGGCAATGAGCTGCACGCCACCATCAAAGCCGACCAGATGGGGTCTAGTTCTAAGGCTGTGGCGGCGGCCACCGTGGTGGTGGTGAAAACACTTGGGGAGACCCGCCCCGAGTGGTACGAGGCGCTCTACACCGGGTAAAGCTATCCAGCCACTGCAGAGGCGATGCGATCTATGGCGATCTCCAGCGTGTCTGGGGAACAGGCGAAGTTGAGGCGCGCGTGCCCTTCGCCCCCTTGGCCAAACGTCGTGCCTTCATTCAGGGCAATCTTGGCCTGCCGCATGAGCTGTGCTGCGGGCTGGTCCGCCAGGGGAGTGTTACGGAAATCCAGCCACATCAGGTAGGTGGCCTCGGGGTTGGCGGTTAGCACGCCGGGGGCGCGCTTGGGGAGTTCCTCCACCAGGAAATCCCGGTTGGCTTTCAGCTGCGCGACCTGGTCGTCTAAGAAACTGGTGGGTGCTTCGTAGCAGGCTTGCGCCGCGACGAGGCCGAGGATGGACACGCCGTCGCGAAGCATCCACGGCACGGCATTCCACCGCGCCACATCTTCATCGTTGGTGAATATCATCTGTGCGCATTTCAACCCTGCGATGTTCCAGGCTTTCGACGTCGCAGTCACGGTCACACACACCTGTGCTGCGGTGTCGGACACGGAGGCGGCGGGTATGTGGGTGCCGTCGTAGACCAACGGTCCGTGGATTTCGTCGGAAATGATGCGGGCATCGTAGCGTGCCGTTAAGTCCGCGAGTTCAATCAAGAATTCCCTGCTGAACGTGTATCCCAGGGGGTTATAGGGGTTGCACAGAATCAGGCTGCCCGCGCCGCGCTTAAAACAGTCTTCAATATCGTTCAGGTCCAATCCGTCGTACGCGTCAATGACCATGGTTTCCCGGCCGGTGGCGGCGGTGAGTTCCCAAAACGGCATGTATGCGGGGGCGGGAATAATCGTCGGTGACTCTGGCTTGGTCAGGAAACTTAGCGCCAGGTACACGCCGCGCACCACGTCCGGCACAGGGAAAACGCGTGCTGGATTGATGTCCCAGCCGTAGCGGGTTTTACTGAATGCTGCCAGCGCCGGGGCGAGGCCGTGGCCGTCCGGCGGGTAGCCGAAGGATTCTCGCTGCACAGCGTCCATAATGGCGGCTTTCACCTCGGGGCAGGTACTAAAGTCCGATTCGGCGACCCAGAGGGGCAGAACGTCGTCGCCGTAGCGGGTCCATTTGAGGGTGTTGCGGGCTTTAAGCTCGGTTAATGACGGAAAATCCATGACCACAACAGTAGCTGAATTCTGGTCATACTAGAATGAAAACCAATTGTGGAGATTGAGGAAAGGTGTGACCAGCGAAGTGTTGAGCAATAGGGCAAAAGTAGCCGCAATCTGCATCGTAACGGTTCCCTTCGCGCTGGCAGCATGCAGCTCAGGGGCAACAAACTCCAGCAGCGGCCTATCCACCACCCTCACACCCTCCACCGCTAAGGAGTTCGTGGCGAAGGAAGCCAATCCCCGTCACCACCCAGGATGCCTCCAAGGAAATAGAAGACCCAGGGCTGAACGTGCGCTGGCGTTTGCGCAGCGTCAGCTCCGGCAGCAACGGCGGAGTGGTGATTCTTCTGAACCTGAAGAACTTGAATGATGTGCCGTTGCCACCATCGGCGCTGGGGCAGCCGACCCTGAAGACCAAATCCGGCAACGCGGAATTGATGAACACGAACTCCAACTCCGATGACAGCTACGTCAATGGCCTTGACCTGCCGCTTGGTGCGGGTGCCACCACCAGCGTGCGCTACAAGTTCAATACCACAGTGAGCTCCACCTCCGATGCGGAACTCACCATCGCCAACGTCACCTGGAAGGGCAACCTACAGTAATTACGCCAGGTAGTCGGCGGCGAGCGAGGCCGCATTCTCGGCGCTGATCAGGCACATCGGCACCCCAACACCCGGGGTGGTGGTGCTCCCAGCGTAGAACAAGCCCTCCACCGTCTTGGATGCCTGGTTGCCCCGCAGGAAGGCGGATTGCCGCAGCGTGTGGGCGTAGCCCAGGGCGGTGCCGTGCCAGGCGAAGTAGCGTTGCGCAAAATCCGCAGGTCCCAGCGTGTGCCGGGCGACCACGCGTTCTTCCAGGTCGGGGATGCCGCAGCGGTCGCTGATCAGTTGGATCGCGGCGTCGACAAGCATCTCCACCTTGGGTGTCGGCTCGTCGTTGTACGTGCTGCCGTGTCCGATGTCGGTGCTCGCGCTGGTAGGGATCAAAATAAACAGGTTTTCGTGCCCCTCAGGGGCTATCTCGGCGTCGGTTTCTGAGGGTTTGCACACGTAAATGGAGTGCGACGACCCGTGCGGAGAATTGAAGATCGCATCGAAATCCTCCTCCCATTCGCTGGAGAGGATCAGCTGGTGGTGGGTGAGTTGGGGGGAGATGGCCGCGCACGCCCAACATGGCCACCACCACGCCAATACCTGGCTTGGTGTGCTTCCAATGGCGCTCCGGGTGGCTGCGCAGTTTCGACGGCAGCAGCTGGGTGTCGGTGTGGTACATGTCCCCGGCGGCGATCACCACGTCGGCGGGGAGGACTTCAGTCTCTTTCACGCCACCTTTGTCGGAGTTCACCTGACACACCCGCACCCCCGTGGCCTTGTGCCGTGTTTCCTTCGCATCAACGGGTGTGGAGGTAATGGCCCGCGCCTCGTAGCCGAAACGCAACTCCACGCCTTGCCCCAGCGCTAGGCGCTCCAGGGAATCCACAACCGTGCCAAACCCACCGCGCGGATAGTAGACGCCCTCAACTAGATCGGCGTGGCTGAGCAGGTGATACATGGCGGGAGTGTCGGCGGGGCTAGTGGCCAAGAGCACCGCCGGATATTGCAGGAATTTCTGGGCGATGGGGTGGGAAAAATTCCGCTCCACATGGCGTTTCAGGCTGGTCATCAGCAGACGCTGCAGAGTGCCCAGCCGTCCCAGCATCGCCCGGGTGAGAAAAGGCCGAACGGAGGAAAACGTCGTGTACAGGAACATTTTCACCGCCATGCGATAGGTATCGGTGGCGCTGTCCAGGTAGGCGGTGACTTTCTCACCGTCGCCGGGGGAAAGGGTGTCGAAAAGCGCGCGCACCTCGGAGATACCGCTGCGTACATCCACCGGATCGAAACCCTCGTGGAACACGCGGTAGGCAGGGTCCAGCCGAACCAGGTCCAGTTCAGCCTCCATGGTGGTGCCCATGCGCTGGTAAAAGCGCTTGTACGCATCCGGCATGAGCAGCCAGCTCGGGCCGGTGTCCCACAGGAACCCGCCGTCCCGGAGACGACCCACACGGCCGCCCGACTCGGTGTTCTTCTCCAGCACCGTCACGTCGTAATCCTTGGCCATCAGGCACGCGGCGGCAAGCCCCGCAACCCCGGCACCGATTACCACGGCGCGGGGTTTCGTTGCGAGGGGCTTACTGGCTGGTGGCACGCTCATGTGTTGATCCTTCTACATAGTGGGTGGGTGAAGTCGAGGGGCCTGCACGCATGCCCGCGCCACAAGTCGAGCCTTCATCACCGCAGGTACCCGCACCCGCGTGGACATAATCTCTGACATGGTCATGTGGTCAAGGCGGGCGCACAGGTCCCGGAAAATCAGGTACGCGGCCAGCACCCCGGCGCGCGCGGCGGTCGGCAACAGGGCGATGCTGGGGTAGGCGGCATCAAGGTCGGCGGTGATGTCCGCAACGATCTGCCGCTTATCGACGCCCCGCTGCTCGCCCTCTGCCTGGACGTTCAGGTAGTCCCTCCTCAAGGCTATCGTGTCGTCACCCACATCGCGGAGGAAATTGATTTTCTGAAACGCAGCTCCCAGGCGGCGCGCCCCCTCTTCGCAGCGTTGTTGATCGGTGGGACTCAGCGGCTGGTCTGCAGTGAAAATGGCCAGGCACATCAGGCCAATGACCTCGGCGGAACCCCAAATGTAATCATCCAGCGCGGCCTGGTCGTAGGCGGTGGGGTCAAGATCGCGGCGCATTGAGGTGAAATGCCCGAATATGCTCTTCAGAGATGCGGCAGCGGTGCACTGTGCTTGCAAATGCGTGCACGGCGGGGTTCGTGGAAAAACCGGTGCGGGTGGCGCGAAAAACCTGCTGCTCAAACCCATCAAGCTCGGCGGCAATGCTATTGGTGTCCAGCCCGGCTGCGGCGGCCACACCGTCCACGATCTCGTCAGCGATGCGCACCACGGCGTACAAGTTGCAAATATCGTGGCGGACCCGACCCCGAAGAAGGCAGCTAGCTAGAGAAAAACTGGTGGAGTACTCACGAATGACAATTGAGGCGGCGCGCCGGGAGTAGTGGTTGTAGGCGTGGAGTGGGTTATCGGGCAACGTCGAGGCTCCTGCGTATGTAGGTGCCCACGTTGGTGAGCGCGGTGCGGGCATCGGGAGAGAAGAGTCCCTCGGTGTTCAGGATGACTGCGGCGTCGTTAAGGTAGCTTTCCGCCTCTGCGTGGGCTTTGTCCACGGCCCCGCTGTGGCGGAGAAGCGTGCGTGCGTGGTCGAGGTCGCCACCTGCAATGGCGGCGACCATGTCCGGCCATTGCTGGGTGTGTTGCGCCAGCGCCATGAGCGGGGTGGCGCGGCCCCGGATGAGGTCGCCTGCGGGGTCTTTGCCGGTGATGGAGCTGGGGGCGAAGATGGATTGGATGTCGTCGGCGAGCTGGTAGGCGGAGCCGATGGTGCGTCCCAGGTCCCTCAGGTGCGGAACGGCCCAGTCTCGCCCGGCGAGGATCGCGCCGCTGATCAGGGGCGTTTCAAAGGAGTAGGAGGAGGTTTTTAGCCGGGATGCCATGCGGATGAGGTCGTCTGAGGCGTCCACGCCGGGGAGGGAATGGTGGATGTCCATGAATTCCCCGACGACGGAATCGGTGATGGCGGTGTGGAAGATGCGCATGAGTTGCACGGTGGTGTCGGCGGGTGCCCCGGCGTCGATAATGATGCGGGAGGCTTCGTTCATGGCTGCGGTGCCGGCGAGGATGGCCACGGACGTGCCGTAGTGCGCGGCGTCGTCACCCGCGATGGGGCCGTGCAAATCGGTGGCGCGTTGTCGGGCGGCGGCGTGGATGGTGGGGGAGCCGCGGCGCTGCTCGTCGGCGTCAATCACGTCGTCGAGGACCAGGAAAGCGGCGTGGAGCAGGTCGAAGGCCGCGCCGACGGCGATGTCTGTGTGGCTTCGACGGGGGCGGGGCGGTCCGCACCCACGTGGACCAGCAGGGAGCGCACATGCTTGCCGCCGGTGGCGATGTTCTCGGCGAGGGCGCAGGCCCAGGCGGCGTCCCCGTTGACCTGATCAACGTCGTGGATGAGTTGTTCGAATCGCCGCTGGAGGAACGCAACGGACGCGTCCCTGCGGAGCAGCAACGATGACTCAACAACAGACATGGGTCCTATTCTGTCACGTCGGTTAAGCTGAGTTTTATGCGCACCCCCGCCAGCGACACTGAGCTAGTTGTCCTCATCGGTCCCGACGGTCGTCCAGCAGGCACACACCCGAAAGCCACCGTGCACACCACGAACACTCACTGCATTACGCGTTTTCCTGCTACCTCACCCGCCCCGATGGCCAGGTGCTGCTGACCCGCCGTGCGCTGGCGAAACCCACGTGGCCCGGCGTGTGGACCAACAGCATGTGTGGCCACCCAGGCCCCGGCGAAACTCCCGAAGCCGCGTTACGACGCCGCGCGTCCCAGGAACTCGGCATCAGCCCGGCGGCGCTTGACGACGCCCGCCTGATCCTCCCGGACTTCAGCTACCGCGCCACCGATTCCTCCGGCATCGTGGAGTGGGAAGTGTGTCCAGTGTTCATGGCTGTTGTTGCTGGTGAGATTGCGCCGAATCCCGAGGAGGTCGATTCCTGGCAGTGGCTGCCAGGTGCCGACGTGCTGCGCGCGGTTGAGGCCACGCCCTTCGCCTTCAGCCCCTGGATGCGGGAGCAACTCGACCACACAGCGCTGCGGGAGGCACTACTCGCCTAGGATGCGCTTGACCGCTTGTAGTGGAATGTGCACCCAGTCGGGGCGGTTATTCGACTCGTAGGCCACCTCATACAGGGCCTTATCCAGCACAAACGCGTCGAGCAGGGGAGTAGAGCTGGCCAGTCCGTAGCCCTCTAACAGGGCTGGGATGGCGTCGGCGTGACCCGCGTAATCCAGGGACCGCACCAGCCCTGCCACGTCGCGCAGCGTGCTGTCCGGCTGGCGACGCTGCTCCAGCGGGATCGCGGGTTCGCCTTCGAAATCGATGAGCACGAAACGACCGTTGGTGCGCAGGATCTGACCCAAATGCAGATCCCCGTGAATCCGTTGCGTGGGTACAGGATCCTTGGGTAGTTGCGCGTACAGGGATCGGGCCTGATCCTCGAAGGCCGCCACGGCTGGTGAGCGCTGTATATGCAAATCCAGACGCTGATTCAGGGTGTCCGCGATGGTGGTGGTGCTGGACGTGGGGAACGCCGTGGCCAGTGCCTCGTGCACCCGGCGGGTGGCCTGCCCGATCGCGCGGGCTTCCTCTGTGAAGTGGTCGGCGCGGGTGGCCACCTCCCAGGCGTCCTCCGCGTCGGTGAGGTAATCCTGGGCGATGGCTAGTACATAATCCTCGTAACCCCACCCAGCCGCGCACTGGGACGATATGTTCGCAGCCCTCGCAGCTCAGCCCCACCAGCAGTTCCACATCCGGGTTCATGCCGGGTTCCAGGCGACGGAAAAACTTCACCACCGCGTCGCCCACAATCAGGGACGTATTGGACTGCTCGCCGGGCATGGGACGGGGTGTTCCTTCGGGGATTTTTCCTGTGACCTGGTGGAACGTGCCAAAACCGGCGGGCTGCCCTTCTGCCAGTGCCTGCAGAAGTGGCGTGGCGACGGCGGGCGTAGCCAGGACGTCGTTGCCTGCGGCGTCGAGAAGCAGCTGGTAGACATCGCTGCCCGGAGGGGCGCTCCACCCGAGCAATCATCAGGGTGCCGCCCTCAACCGGGGCCTGGGTGAGGGGCGTGACCGCCGTGATTGGTTCCGATTTAGCCGCGTAAAAGCGCTGTTCAGCGAGGTTGCTCATCGTAGTGACATCCAATAAAATCCGCGCGGCGCCAATGTCAACGTCCACGACTCCGTAATTGTATGAAACGCCGTATTGCCCAACAATTCCACCGGGGTGCGGCCCACAAACTCCTCTAATGCTAACTCAGTATGCTGCGGCGTGGCGGCAAAATTGCTCACACACAATAGCGTCTCATCGCGATACTGGCGGATAAACGCGAAAATGGCGGGATTCGAGCTGGCAACTGGCCGGAATGACCCCATGCCAAACGTGGCGTGTTCTTTACGCACCGCAATCAAATTCCGCGTGAAATGCAGCAGTGAACCGGGGTTGCGCAACTGATTTTCCACATTCACCGCCTGGTGGCCAAACTGGCAATTCGTGATCACCGGCAGCGGAAGCTGCTCGGGGTCCGTATCCGAAAAACCCGAATTACGCTGGTCAGACCACTGCATCGGTGTGCGCACCCCATCGCGATCATGCAGCCAAATATTATCGCCCATGCCGATCTCGTCCCCGTAATACAACACCGGGGAACCGGGCAGGCTCAACAGCAAATTAGTAAGCAACTGCAACTGCGCCAAATCGCCCTGCAGGAGGGAAGCAAGCCTGCGGCGAATACCCACATTAGAACGCATCCTCGGATTCTGCGCATAATGCTCATACATGAATGCACGCTCCACATCGTTGACCATTTCCAAGGTCAATTCATCGTGATTGCGCAGGAAATACCCCATTGACCCGATTCAGGAATAGCCGGGGTGTTGGCCAAAATATCTATCACCGATTGCGCCGACTCCTCCTTCAGCGACATAAACAGTCGCGGCATCAACGGGAAATGAAACGCCATGTGGCATTCATCGCCGATCGGACCGTCCCCGAAATACTCCACCACATCATGCGGCCACTGATTCGCCTCCGCGAGCAGCACCCGACCAGGGTATTCCTGATCCACCAGCCTGCGGCAGCGCTTCAAAAACTCATGTGTCGGCGCAAGATTTTCGCAGTTTGTGCCGTTTTCCTCAAACAAATACGGCACGGCATCCAGCCGGAATCCGTCGAGTCCCAGATCCAGCCAGAAACGCATCGTATTCAGCATCTCCTCCTGCACTGCGGGATTCTCGTAATTCAAATCCGGCTGGTGAGAGAAAAATCGATGCCAATAGTACTGCCCGCGAACCGGGTCATAACTCCAGTTTGAATCCTCGGTATCAATGAAGATAATGCGCGCATCCGAATACAACTCTGGGGTGTCGCTCCACACGTAGTAATCCCCATAGGGGCCATGCGGATTGCGTCGTGACTGCTCAAACCACAGGTGCTGATCACTCGTGTGATTCATCACCAAGTCCATGATCACCCGAATCCCCCGCTGATGAGCCTGTGCCACCAGGTGCTGCAAATCATCCACAATGCCGTAGTCAGGCAAAATCTTAGTGAAATCCCGGACGTCATAGCCGCCATCCAGCAGCGGGGAATCAAACACCGGCGGCAACCAGACGCAATCCACCCCCAGCCATTGCAGGTAATCCAGCATTTCCGTCAAACCCTGAAAATCACCAATGCCGTCACCGTTGGAATCTTTAAAAGCCTGGACCAGCACCTCATAAAACACTGCCTGCTTATACCAATCATGCGGATGACGGTGTGCCACACGCTGCGAAGCGGGAGCATTATCCTCCAACTGCTTCGCCACAGATGTTTGAGATTTTTGAGATGTTTGCCATCCAGAACTAGGACTCCGACTCATATACACTAGAGTAAGCAAAATACGAGCGCAGTGCACCTTAAATAGCCCTTCAAGGGTGTGTGTCGTGTGGGTGCAAAAAGTCGCTGAAATTTAAAACATGTACATTGTGAGATAGCGCCTTCTGTAAACCCCCAGTTCAGCCAAACCCTAGCCGTCAACCGTCCACTGCTTGCACGTTTTCTCTGGCCAATCCACACGTCCCGAACGGGCGAAGCCGAGAACATCTGAGCGGAAAACGCTCTCACTGCCACCCTCGAACAATAATCGCAGGTCATCGCAGTGCACGGCGGGCTCATCGCCCATTCCCACGAGTTCGCCACGCCACACCTGGCCCGGCGTGATGGGCTGTAATGTCTCGCACCCAGCGATGAATGATGGTGTTAGCGATAAACTGCCTCGCCCCAGATGCACCAGATACCCCACGCCCGACTCCGCACACCCGCAGCGCCCATGCGGCAACCCCGCCGAGTTTCCAGCGGTCGAGTGCGGAGGTGATGGGTTCGTTGTGGAATTCGTCGTGTGTACTGGTGACCAGGATGGGCACGTCGGCGAGTTCGCTGGTGTCCCACGGCCACGGCCCGAGCGCCGGACCCGCGAAGTACACGGAGCGAAAACGCCGGTAGGCGCGCCGCAAACGTGCAGCGCTCCGGTTGCCTCGTCCAGCTCCGCGGCCACAATCCCCAAACCGGCTCAAAGAATCCCGCGTGATGGGTGCTCCGAGAAGGAGACGCAATGTGCGCTTGCGGGAGGGAAATCCGCCGGTAGGGAAGCTGGGTGAGAGTGCAACGAGGCGTCGAAAAGCGCCACGGTAGTGGTCGCGGCGGGCGAGCCAGAGGGCGATGGCGGCACCTGCAGATTGCCCGATGAGGGTGATGTTGGTGGGGTCGCCGCCGTGGCCCTCGATGTTGTGCTGCAGCCATTCGAGGGCGAGTTGCACGTCGGCGATGCCTCGATAGTGGGCGGGGTTGTCGTCGTGGAATTGGGCGAACCCGGCCAGCCCCAGGCGGTAGCCGATGCTCACCACCACAAACCCCTCGCGTGCCAGCGCAGTGCCGTTGATGTCGGCGGGGGAGCCTTCTTCAAAGCGTCCACCGTGGATGAAGGCGAGGACGGGCAGCCCGTCAACAGGAACAGTGCCCGAAGGCGCGTATATGTGCAGCTCACCGTCCTCGCTCCCGGCGGTAGCGTCGTGGAACAAACCGGGGATGGTGCAGTAGGGCACGATGCGTGGAGGGGTCATGTGTTTAGGCTAACAATCGGGGTGGCAGACTGGTACGCATGAACGCTAATCCGCTGCTTGTGCCGTCCGACTTGCCGTATCAGCTTCCGCGGTTCGCTGATATTCGCGACGAGCATTTCATCCCCGCTTTCGATGCCGCCATCGCCGAGCATACCGCCGAGATTGCCGCCATCGCCACGAATTCCGAGCCCGCTACCTGGGAAAACACGGTGGAGGCGCTGGAGCGGTCGGGCCAGGCGCTGGGTCGGGTGCACGCGGTGTTCGCTAACCTGTACGGCACGGACGCGTCGGAGGCTCTGGATGCCGTCGCCACCGATATCACGCCGAAACTTGCAGCTCACAGCGATTCCGTCTACCAGAACGCGGACCTGTACGCCCGGATCCAGGCTGTCACGCCCCCGCCCGGCGACGAGGAAAGTTCCCGTCTGCATGCGTACCTGCTTCGCGCTTTTCGACGCCGCGGTGCGGACCTTTCCACTGATGCTAAGGCGGAGCTTGTCTCCATCAACCAGCGCTTGTCTGTGCTGAGCGACGAGTTCAGCAAGAATCTCCTCTCCGAGACGAACGCCCTGGCAGTGGACCTGTCAGAGGGGGAACTTGCCGGTTTCGACGCCTCCCGCAGGCAAGCCGCAGCCGCTGCAGCCACCGCGCTGGGCCGGACCGGCTATGTGGTCCCCCTGGATTTGCCAACGGTGCAGGCTGATCAGGCGGTGTTGGAGCGGGCGTCGGCACGCATGGCGCTGTATGAGGCGTCGCAGAAGCGCGGGACGGGCAGTAATGTTCCGGTGCTGTTGGAGATGGTGCGGCTGCGGGCTCGCCGCGCGGAGATGCTGGGCTACCCCAGCCACGCCGATTACGTGATTGAAGAGGAAACCGCTGGTAGTGCCGACGCCGCCCGCACCCTGTTGCGCGACCTGGCCCCGGCCGCCGCGGCGAATGCGGCGGGGGAGTACAAGCTGATCGCCGAGCTCGCGGACACGACCGCTGAGGAAAAGGTGGACGGCGCGGACTGGCCCTACTGGGAGTCGAAACTCAGGGAGCGTGACTACTCCCTCGATGCCGAGGAGCTGCGCCGCTACTTCCCGCTGGATCGCGTGCTGCGCGACGGCGTGTTCTATGCGGCTGAGCGCCTTTACGGCATCCGCGTGGAACCTCGCCCTGACCTGGCGGGGATATGCGCCGGACGTAGACGTCTGGGAGGTGAAGGAAGCAGACGGCACCGGCATCGGGCTGTTCCTGACGGACTACTACGCGCGGCCGTCGAAACGCGGCGGCGCCTGGATGTCCGGGTTTGTGGAGCAGTCGCGGCTGCTGGGGCTGCGGCCGGTGATCATCAACGTCATGGGCGTGACCAAACCCACCGACGGCAGCCCCGCGCTGCTCACCCTCGACGAAGTGACCACCATGTTCCACGAGTTTGGGCACGCACTCCACGGCCTGCTGTCCGACGTGCGGTACCCCTACCTTCTCTGGCACCAACGTGCCCCGCGACTACGTGGAATTCCCCTCCCAAATCAACGAAAACTGGGCGCTCGACCCGGCGGTTCTTCGCAACTATGCCCGCCACATCGACACCGGCGAACCCCTCCCGTCCGAACTTATCGATGCCATCACCGCCTCCCGCCAATTCGGCCAAGGCTTTGCGACGTCCGAGTACCTCGCCGCCGCCATCATCGACATGGCGTGGCATTCCCTGAGCAGCGAGGAGGCCGCCGGTGTGAGCGACGTGCATGCATTTGAAGAAGCCGCGTTGCAGGACGCCGGACTCGTGGTTGAACACCTGAAACCCCGCTACCAATCCACCTACTTCAACCACATCTTCGGCGGCGGCTACTCCGCCGGATACTACTCTTACCTTTGGGCGGAAGCCCTCGACGCTGACGGTTTTGACTGGTTCACAGAAACCGGCGCGGCCGGACCGGGGGCCAGTGGCGAGGCCGCGCGGACTGCGGGGCAGCGCTTCCGTGACCTGGTGCTCTCCCGAGGTGGGGCTTCTGATTATGCGGCCGCTTTTGAATCGTTGCGCGGGCGCGCGAAGGACGTGGCACCCTTGCTCAGGCGACGTGGCCTCGGCGGGGCGCTGTAAAGTTTTACTTTATGATGTTGACGATCACCCGCTACCTTGACCTTGTTGGGCAGCAACTCACCTCCGCGCCCATGTGGATCCAGGTGATTGTGGTGCTCGGCGGCACTGTACCGCTCTGCCTTTTTCTGGCTTTTGCGCTGCTCAGGGTTATCGACATTGCGGGGGCCCGCACCTACCGGCTCTTCAACGGCCAAGAACTCCTCCGGCGGCCCACAGTTCGTGGAGGCCGCGAGGTCCGCGAAGGTACTGCACAGCGAAACCGCCCAGCCGGGGTTCGGCCAGGCGGTTCGCGGATCGTGGTTAACGAGGAGCCTAGGTAGGGGTTTGTGCTGCTTGCTGCCGTTTCCTGCGCGGCTTACATATGTAGGGTAAATGTATCTGCTTGACGCTGATGTGGTGTCTGATACATGTTCCCGACAAGTCCCCAGAAAATAATGCCTGGATTGCTGCAACTGCACTGCGGTATCGAGGACTTTGAACATATGGGTGCGTCGGTCATTGATCCTTGTAAGGCTTAAGCTGCGTATGTGATGCTGTGGTGGTGGCTTTAGGTGCTAGTGATACCCCTAACCTCATGCGGAACAACAAGTATCCCCAGTCACGTGTGAAGCTTGCCCTCTTCGGCTTGCTTGCACTCGTCATCATTTCCTGGGCTGCGCGCCAGTTCTTCTAGCCCTGAACAATGTTTATGTAAAGTAGGTCTATCGCTAGGCTGGAAAAAGGGGTGTTTCCGTGCCTGGCGGTGGACCTTGTTTGCTGGGGTGGGTAGATGGACCTGCGTAGAGCATTGAACAACGTTAGTGCAAACAGTTGCATAAAAGTATGCTTATCCCCAGGTCGCAAAATGGGGTGTTTTCGTGCTTGAGCATAAGCACATTACGCAGGGCTGACCGTAACTACACCATTCGGACAGAAAACGGTGTAGTTCTGGTCTGTGTTGCTCTCGCGAACTGGGGTTTTCCAGCACGGTTCGACCGTAACTACACCAATCGTCCAGCAAACGGTGTAATTACGGTAAAACCCCAGGAAGAGGAATGTTTAGACGGGCGGTCTAGCAGCCTAAAATCATTGAACAACGTTAGTGCAAAAAGTTGCATAAAAGTATGTATACGCTCAAGTCCAAAAACGCTCATTTTCGGACCGGACGGTATACAAACTTCGCACGCACCCCCCAACCCCACCACCCTCGCGCTCACCTCCTCCTAGAAGCCTCGGCAACCGCCCTGAACAACGGCAATGCGGGCAGATCGTGGATGAGGATGGGGGTGTTCGTGGCGTCGCAAAGCGGGATGCACCAGTTGGGGTAGAGGTCTTGGGTGGTGCCGGGCTGGTTTTGTGCTTTGATGTCGCCAACCATGTCAACGAGGGAGGTGCAGGTGAGCGCCGAGGGGTGTTCCGGCGATGTAGCGGTGCATGGCCACGAGGAGGTCGGTGATGTCGCCGCGTTCGTCGCGTGCCGCGCCGTCGAAATCGTGGCCGTCCAATGCAGTGCCGTCAAAGAGACCGTATTCGCCGATGCGCGCAAGTATTCGGTTTTGCCAGGCCAGGTCCTCGGAGTTTTCGGTTTCGGTGTCGCGGGTGAGTAGCCCGAGCCGGTCGCGGAGGGCGATGTGTTCGCCGTAGAGGTATCCGGCGGTGGGCGGAAGGTCGTGGGTGGTCACGGAGGAGAGGGCAAGGGTGCGGTATTCGCCCTGGTGGCGGGGTCCGTCGACGGACGGGGAGCGTTCGAACCAGAGGATGGAGGTGCCCATGATGCCGCGGGCGGCGAGGACGTCTTGGACCCATTGTTCGAAAGTTCCCTAAGTCTTCGCCGATCACCACGGCCCCGGCGCGTTCGGCTTCGAGCGCGAGGATGCCGACGAGCGCGTTGTAGTCGTAGTGGACGTAGGTGCCGGTGAGGGGGGATTGCCCGCGGGGGATCCACCAGAGTCGGAAGAGGCCGAGGATGTGGTCGACGCGGATGCCGCCGGAGTGTCGGAGGACGGTGCGGAGCATGTCGCGCCAGGGTCGGTATCCGGCTTCGGCGAGTTTGCGGGGGTGCCACGGGGGTTGGGACCAGTCTTGCCCGTTTGGTTGTAGCCGTCGGCGGGTGCGCCTACCGACGCCTCGGGGGCGAGAACACCTGCGAGGTTGGTGGCGTCGGCACCTCCCGGGTGAACACCAACCGCGAGGTCGGCCATGATGCCGATGCTCATGCCTGCGTCGTAGGCGGCGGTGCTGGCCGCGTGGAATTGCTGGTCGCAGATCCATTGGAGCCAGCGGTAGAAGTCGATGGTGGCGTCGTCATCGCGGTTTTCTTGGGCGGCGCACCAGCGCGCGAAGTCGTCGAGTCCGTGGCCTTCGTGGGCGAGATAGTCCTGGTAGGCGGCGTCGCGTTCGGGGCTGCGGGGTATGGCGTGAATCTGGCGGAGTGCGTAGAGTTTCGCCGAGTAGATGGGGTCGCGTCGGATGTAGTCGGGGCTGTGGTTGGCATCTTTCAGCGGCGCTGCGAGGGCATCGATGCGGCCGCGTGTTTCGCTGTCCAGGTCGGCGTATTCGGGGATGCTTTCGACGTGAATGTAGAGGGGGTTGATGAATCGCCGGGTGGTGGGCAGGTAGGGGAGTCTTCGATGGGTGGGAAGGGTTCTGCGGCGTGGAGGGGGTTGATCAGCAGGAAGTCGGCATGTGCGTGTTCGGCGGTGATGCGCGCAAGTTCCGCGAGGTCGTGGAAGTCACCGATGCCCCAGGACTCCTCGCTGCGGACGGAATACAGTTGCGCCATCACGCCACCCACGGGGTGTTCAACGTACCGGTCGGCGGTGGAGAGCCTACGCGGGGTGATCACCACGTCGCAGCTGGCGGTCAGGGGTTCGACGCCCCGGCTATTGACGCCCGCCTCATCACTGTCCGCGTCGCCTTCATTGCCCCCGTCCACCGAGTGCAGGTGAAGCGTGTGCCAGCCGAGTGGCAGGTCTTCGGGCAAAACAAAGGTGGCTTCGCCCCAGGTGATGCCATCGATGGTGCGAGGTTCCGCCCAGTTTTCTACCTGCTGGATGGTGCGTTGGCTGCCGTCTTCGAGGATGAGGGTGACGTCGGCGGTGGCGCCGTCGTGGACGTGAATGTTGATGTGGTGGGCGTCGCCCTGGATGGCCACAACGCAGGGGGGTAGGGGCCTGGCGAATGCCTGGTCGTGGAAGTGTTGGATGGCTGCGCGACAGCTTTCTTCCGTGGGATCAACGTGTACGTCGAGAGCTCTCAGGGTTTTCAGGAGAGTATCGTCGCTAACGGTGATGTGGTCTCCATCTGCCGACCAGTATGAGGTGGCAATTCCGTAGGTGTCGGCGAGGGCGGCAAGGGCGGCGGAGGTATCGGTATAGGTCACATCTGTATATATTGCCACCTTGTGCTTTGTGGCGCGCGATAGCATGGTTCATGCTGCTTGTCAGGCTGCATAGAAGCATGACAGTGTGTTGTGTGTATGAATTTGATGAAAGGAACCTCATGACGTCCGTCCATACAGGCGAGTACACCACTCCGGCGGAGTACACGATTGGCCCGAAGGAGTCGTGTGTGACGGCGTTGCTGGCCACAGCGGCGGCGCGCCCGTATGGCGTGCTGTTTACCCGTCCGCAAAATTTTGAGTGGGTGAATGTGACTGCTCAGGAATTCGTGGACGAGGTTTTTGAGGTGGCTAAGGGCCTGATTGCTAATGGTGTGACGCAGGGTGACCGTGTGGCGTTGCTCAGCGAGACGCGTTACGAGTGGTCGTTGTTGGATTTCGCCATTTGGGCGGCGGGGGCTGTGACGGTGCCGATTTACGGGTCGTCGTCACTGAGCCAGGTGGAGTGGATTGTTGAGGATTCGGGCGCGGTCTTCGCGGTGACGGAGACCCCAGAGCACACGGATATGGTCAAGCGCCTGGAGCTGGATGCGGAGGGCCGCCCGCCGTTGAAGGGGTCGTCGTCGAAGCTGCGGCGGGTGCTGGAGATTAACGCCTCAGCAATCCCGACCCTCAAGTTTGAGGGCCGCGGGATCAGCGACGATGAGGTGCGCGCGCGTATCGACGCCACGAACTCCAGCGACCTGGCATCCCTGGTGTATACCTCGGGGACCACCGGCCGCCCAAAGGGCTGCCGGCTCACGCACCATAACTGGCTGGCGCAGGTGCGGGCGCTGCTCACGCACCCGATTGGTGCCATTGCGGTTCCGGGTACACGGGTGCTCACATTCCTGCCCCTGGCGCATGTGCTCTCGCGGGCGGTGTCGTTGGCGGTGGCAATTGGCGGAGCCACCCAGTCGCACTGGTCTGATTTCTCGTCCCTGAGCGTGGAGTTTCAACGCGCCCGCCCGAACATGATCCTGGGTGTGCCGCGCGTGTTTGAGAAGGTCCGCAACGGCGCGGCGGCGAACGCGCAGGATAACGGACCCCTGCGGGCAGCGGCGTTCGCCCAGGCCGAGCGCGTGGCGCAGGATTATTCCCGGGCGCTGGACACCCCGGAGGGGCCGTCGCGGGCGCTGCGGATGAAGCACGCCATGTTTGACAAGCTGGTGTACTCAAAGATCCGGGCGGCTATGGGCGCGTCGGTGAAGTACTGCATTTCCGGCGGGTCGGCCATGAGCCCGGATTTGCTGCACTTTCCGGGGCATGGGCGTCACAGTGTACGAGGGCTACGGCCTGACGGAAACCACCGCTGCGGCCGCAGTGAACTTTGATGACAACGTGATCGGCTCGGTCGGCCGTCCGGTGGGTGGTATGTCTGCCCGCATCAACGACGACGGCGAGATCCTGCTCAGGGGCGAGACACTGTTCGATGGGTACTGGAACAACTCGGAGGCCACGGCCGAAAACATTGACCAGGAGGGCTGGTTCAACACCGGTGACCTGGGTGAACTGCTGGATTCCGGGCATATTGTGATCACCGGCCGGAAGAAGGATTTGATTGTCACCGCCGGAGGGAAGAACGTATCCCCCGGTCCCTTGGAGGATCGCCTGCGCAGCCACCCCCTGATCAGCCAAGCCCTGGTGGTGGGCGACGGCAAACCCTATGTGGGTGTGCTGATTGCGCTGGACGAGGCCGCGCTGAAGCGGTGGAAGCTCACCCACAACATTCCCGAATCCCGCACGGTCAGCGAGTTGGCAGTGAACCCGACGCTGCGCGCGGAGATCCAGGACGCCATCAACGACGCCAACTCGCTGGTGTCGCATTCCGAGTCGATCAAGAGGTTCTACATCCTGGATCGTGACCTGTCGGAGGAGGAAAACGAGCTCACCCCGACCATGAAAATCAAGCGTAACGTGGTGGTTCGCCGCTTCAAGAAGGAGATCGACCAGATTTATAAGCGGTAGGAAACAACCCCCCCATTTGGTACCCACGTTGCGGCGTGTGTCGCGTGTCCGGCGCGGCACACACCGAATGTGCTGAATGTGTTTTAAGGTGAATCTCCGTTAATATCTCAACACCATGGTGCGCCCGCGCGGCAGCACAAGCACGCAAGAGTAAAGGAGCAGCCCGTTGAACCTGGCCGACGATGCCCTGCTCCGCCACCGTGAACTCACCCAAGAGGTGTACAACATTGGTGACGAGGTGGCGCAGTATGTGGAAAACCTCGCCGAGGCCATCGCCGACTGGGATGCGGAGCTTGTGGAAGACTGCCTCATGGAAATCGAGGTGATCCTCACCGAAGCGCGAGATGACTCCCGCCGCGTGGTCGCGGAACTCACAGGCGTGCGCCACGCCCTGACCTCCGGCATTCGCTCGGGAACGGTGAGTGTGCGTGCACCGTGGGGGCTGCACGACGTCGAAAAGCGCACCGAAAAACCCACGCTGATCACCGACCGCACGCTGACCGACAAATTCCCGCTCGGCGAAACCCCAGTGATCGTGCGGGAATTCACCACAGCGCTGTGCGCGCGCACGGACCTGGTGATTGAGCACTGCCACCACATCGTGGAATGGGTGCTGGAATGCACCGCTCTGGCCGCCGACGACCTGGACGTGCTGTCCTTGCCGCTGCTGTACACGCAGTCCAAACAGCTGGTGGAATCCGCCGCCTACGCTTGGCTGGAAACCGTAGCCCGCAAACACCCCACCTACGTTCGCACCATGCGCGGTTCGAACCCTCCCGCGTTCCTGTTGGAGCGCGCGCGTATCGACGCCGTGGTGGCCAAGGTAGCGGCCAAACGCGCCCAGGCAGCAAGCGGCAGGCGCGGCGGATACGCCTCATGAGCAGTCCCTTCGGGGTGTACATTCACGTCCCGTTCTGTGCGTCACGCTGCGGGTACTGTGACTTCAACACCTACACCCCCGGCGAACTGGGGTCCTCCGCGAGTGTGGACTCCTACCTGAATGCCCTGGACATCGAACTGGAGCTAGCTGCGGAAAGCCTCGGCGGGGCGTTGCAGCCCGCCGACACCGTGTTTGTTGGTGGGGGCACGCCCTCCATGCTCGGAGCTTCGGGGCTTGCACAGGTGCTGGGATACGTGCGCAAGAGTTTCGGCATCGCGCCGGGTGCGGAAGTGACCACCGAATCCAACCCAGAATCCACCTCTCCTGAGTTCTTCGAGGGGCTGCTGGAGGCGGGCTACACGCGGGTGTCGCTTGGCATGCAATCCGCATCCAGCCGTGTCCTGCAGGTATTGGAACGCCGTCACACTCCAGGGCGACCCGTGGAGGCGGCGAAAGAAGCCCGCGCCGCCGGATTCGAACACGTCAACCTGGACATGATCTACGGAACCCCCGGGCGAAACCGACGACGACGTGCGTGCCACCCTCGAAGCCGTGCTCGCCGCTGAAGTGGACCACGTATCCGCCTACTCCTTGATCGTGGAAGACGGCACAGCCATGGCCCGCAAAGTCCGGCGCGGGGAACTGCGGGTAACGGACGAAGACGTCCTGGCCAGCCGCTACGCACTGATTGACGGTGTGCTCAGCGTCGCCGGTTTCGACTGGTACGAAGTCTCCAACTGGGCGCGCCCCGACGGCGAATGCCGCCACAACCTTGGCTATTGGCGCGACTACGACTGGTGGGGTGCAGGCCCCGGCGCCCACTCCCACCTCGGCGACCGACGCTTCTTCAACGTCAAACACCCCGCCCGCTACACCCAACACTGCACGGCGGGGGCGTTGCCCATTGCCGAAGAAGAACACCTAAGCCCCCACGACAGGCACGTGGAGAAAGTGATGCTGGGGTTGCGGCTGCGCGAAGGGATTGCGCGTTCTTTGTTTGGCGAGGGTGCCGAGCGGGCGCTGCGGCACTACCAGGACCGAGGCTTGCTCACGCTTGACGACGACCGCGTCTACCTCACCGAATCCGGTCGCCTCCTCGCCGACGGGATTATTGCTGATGTATTGATTGCTGAAGAGGAATAGGGAGGAGAGAAGTATTGTGGTGGGGTGGTCTGGTAGGGGCGGCGTGTTTTTATGCAAAAAAATGTGATCTTTGTGTAAACTAAATTTTTATTGCACACAACATGCACATTTGATACCTGATCGATGTAGGTGGGTCATGTGTGCGTGGTGGTGTGGATAGTTTTACACGAAAGTTAATTAGGGAGTTTGTTGTGCCGGTTCCGTATCTTGCACCGTTTTCGTCGTTTGAACAGACCACGTTCCATGTGGGTGGTTCCCCGGAAACGGTCGCGGCGATCGGAACGAAATGGGTGAACTTCGGACAACAAGCCACCGCCGCAGCGGCCGCATTGCGGGCGATTAACGACGGTGGTTATATCGGCACCGAAGGCGAGAAATACAAAGAACTGGTCAATTCTCAGTTGCCGGGGCATTTGGATGTTACTGGTAAAGCCCATGAGGCGGTGGGTAATGCGATTAACAAGTATTTTCATGCGTTGACGGATTGTTTGTCCAAGATGGGGTTGTTGGTCACTAAGTCTCGGGGTGATCATGGGATGGTGCAGGCCGCTGTGACCCGCTATAACACAGCGGAGCTTGCGGCGGCTGCGGCGAAGACTAAGGCTGGGGTGGCGAAGGGGGCGGCATTGTTGGGGTCGGTGACCCCGGCGGGTCCGGCGCTGGCGGCGACGGCAGCGACAGCCGAGACGGCGGCGGCTACCGCAGAAGCAGAGCGGTTGGCTGCGTGGTCTCATTATGAGGCGGTGAAGGCTACCTGGGATGGGGATGTTAGCCAGGCGGATGTACTGAAGAACCAGTTGGGTACGGATGTGACCACGCAGGTGGGGGTGATTGATACCCAGGCGCGGAAACGCTTCCAGGAGAACCCGACGGGGCTTTCTGCGGTGTGGGCGGAGATTAAGAATTTCGTGTCGAAGCATGCGGATGTGTTGTCGTTTATTGCTGATGCGTTGCAGATTATTGGTTCTATTTTTGTTGTTTGATTCCGGGGTTGAACATTATTGGTGCGGTGCTTGTTGGCGTGGGGCTTGGTTTGAAAGCTCTGCTTGCGGCAACGGGTAATGGCTCGTGGGCTGAGTTTGCCTTTTGAGCTTGTGACATCGTTACCGGGTGGGGGCATTGTTTAAGGGGATGAAGGCGGGAAGATGGGGTGCGAAGGCCGCGACGATGGCTAACAAAGCTGTTGGTAAGGGAGCTAAGGCGTTGTCGAGCGAAAAACGCGATCAGTAGCGAAGAATGCTGCAAAAGGGACAGCTGGGAAAGCGAGATGATTTAGCTAAAGGCGCCAACCGCACCCGTGGCGGGGATCCCGTAGATATGGCTACTGGTGTAGTCATTGACTACAAAACCGATGTGTCCATTGATGGTATTTTGCCGTTGGTGATTGACCGGAACAGTAACTCCGGGCATGAGTTGGGGCGTGCGTTGGGGCCGCAGTGGGTCTCCCGGATGGATTGCCGAATTGAAATCTGCCCAGATGAAGTACTCATGTTAACACCGGATGGGGCGTTAGTGACCTTCCCTGCTGCCCCGTTGGATGGGTCTGAGGTCCGTGCTGATGGCAGGCCGTGGTTACTGTCGTTTACCGATGGTGCGTACAGGGTGCGGGATGTGGCTAGTGGGGTGGTGTATGTGTTTGCCACCGCCACCGACACATCTATGGTGCGACCCACCGGCCCGGTAGAAGACGTGCAGAATCTGCATGACCCTGACAGTCAGCCTGACCCGGAAACCGCGGGAATCACAGTGGGTGGTTATGGTTACAAGTCTGCCTCTATTGCAGATTACGCGGGTATAGGCTTTGAGGTTGGCCTCACGGCGGTGATTCACCGCACGGGCCATATGATTGAGTACGGCTGGGACCAGGCGTCGGGGTTGATGACCAGTATGCGGCGCAGTGACGGCACCATGTTGGAGTTGGTGTGGGACCGGCGCACCCACCGGATGGCGAGTGTGTGGCTGAAACATCAGGACCGGCCGGATGAGGAACCAGTCCGGTTGATCTCCTACGAGTACGATGCGCGCGGTCGTTTGCGCAGGGTGATTAACTCGGCAGCCGGCGCGTTGTCGCATCACTATGACGATGCAGGCCGTGTGTGTGGCTGGACGGATCGTAATGGGGTGTCCTACACCTGTGTCTTGATGATGAGGGGCGGTGGTCACTCAGGCTGGTACGGGTGGGATGTTTGCCAATGCGTTGGTGTGGCTTGATGATGAGGCCCCGGATGCGCCGGTTGGGGGTCGGGTGTGTGTGCTGGTTGAGACTGCGGGGGAGTTTGCCGGTGATCCCCATGCGTTAGGCGATGCGGTGATTCCGGACCGGTTGGAACGGTTGGAGGCACTGCCGTTGGTCAAAAGCCCTGCGTGAGGGTGGTTTGAATGCTGCTGGGTTTGACTGGCTATGGGCGTGATGGTGCCCGGTCGGAGGAGCCGTGGCAGGTGCCAGCCGAGTGGCTGCATGATGAGGTGTTGGGGATGTGCGGCCGACGGTGTACCGGTCGACGGTGGCTGGGGATGTGTGGCGGATTATCAGCCCATCAGGAGCATGCGAAGATTATGCCCATAATCGAGTACCATGAGGTGATCTCATCTGTTGCTCAAACGGGTGGGTGTCACTGAGACTGTATTTGATAAGGATGGGTTTGCTACAGGCATGACTTATCCCTGATGGGTTCTCAGAGTCTTGCAGAACCTGCGGCATGGGGGATACCCGGCCAGGATCATTGGCCGAGATGGTCTGGTTACAGAGTTAGATGTTGATGCGGCAGGAAATGTTATTGCCGTAATTGACCCTGCAGGATTGGTGACCCGCTATAACTATGAGTGGTTGGTTAGTGGTTTGGTGGCTGCGGGCAGTGTGGATCCTGCTGGGGTGGAAACCCAGGTGGACTGCGATTTGGCGGGCAGGATAATCGCCACGACGGATGCGTCTGGCCGTCGGTGGTCGGTGACTCGGGATGCTGCGGGTCGGGTTGATTGAGTCTATGGACCCGGTCGGCAACACGAGGCTGATTGACTATTCGCCGGAGGGGTGGGCGTGGCAGGTCACCAACCCTGATGGGTCGCAGGTGCGCGCGACGTTTGATGGGGAGGGCAATGTCATTCAAACCATCAATGAGATCGGCGCGGTCACCGCTACCGAGTACACGGTATTTGACAAACCTGTTGTGATAACGGATGCTGCCGGTAGACAGAGCCAATTAGTGTATAACACCCAAATGGAAGTAGTTGGCCTGGTGAATGCTGATGGGCGCAGGTGGGAGTTTGACTTTGATCTGGATGGGACTGTTGTTCAGGAGCGGGATTACAATGGTCTGGTCACCAGGTTTGAGCAGAATGTGGCTGAGGGGTGGTCGCGGGTGGTGGATGCTGCGGGTGGGGTCACCACCACGTGGTACGACGCGGTAGGTCGGGTGATCCAGCAAACCGACAGCCAGGGCGTGGACACAATTTTTAGCCACAATCGTCATGGATATTTGTATGAGATCGTCAATAATGATGCAGTGACTACCTACACTTGGGATGAGTATGGGCGGTTGGTGTCGGAATCGACGACGCTGGTGTCGGGGGAGACCACGACGATCAATGTCGGCCGGGACGGATACGGTCGCACCAACGGCCTGGGTGTGAATACGGCAGGGGCACAAACGCAGCAGGCGTTTATGTTTAACGACTGCGGTGAGATCTCCCACGTTGATGTGCATCATCAGGGTGTGGAGCTTGCGCATGTGGCGTTGGGTACCGATGAGGCTGGCCGGAGGGATCAGCTGATTGTGGGGTCTGTGGTACGCCAGTTTGGGTTCGATGAGTGTGGTCGCATGGTCAATGACGTGGTGTCGCTCGACTGGTCAGGACCATGATGCTCAAAACAAGTCGCTGTCGATGGTGGCGGGTCGTGCGTGGGCGTGGCGTGCTGATAACACCGTGTCGGTGGTCAATGATGTGTTGGCGGGTGTGGCCCGGTTTGATGTGGATGTGTTGGGTCGGGTCACGGGTGTTACTCGGGATAAGAGCACTGTAGCTGGTGCCAGCTACTTCTGATGCTTCTGCTACGGAATCGTATGGGTATTCTGCTGCGGGGCATGTTGACTAGTATTGCTGCTCCAGAGTTGGGTGCGCAGGACACTGTGGGTGGGGTGGCCTTAGCCAGGTCTGCCCGCAGTGCCCAGGCTTCGCAGTCTGCGCAGCCGACTGGTGTGGAGACTAGGGGCACGTTGGTGACTCGTGTGGGTAAGACGTCCTATACCTATGACAAGTTGGGCCGGGTGACCGAAACTGTCACGAGGCGGTCGTCGTTGAAGCCGTTGGTCAAGCGGTTTGAGTATGCAGGGTCTACTGGTCAGGTCACGGGTTTTTCGTCGTCGGATGCACCACATGTGCGGTGGGTGTATTCCTATGATGGCCTGGGTCGTAGGGTGGCGAAAACCTGCCTGAACACCACTACGAATGAAGTCTTGTCGCGTCAGGTGTTTACCTATGTGGGTCATGATTTGGTGGCTGAGCACACGACCGTAGGTGATGCGTCTGGTGTTGTGGGTCGGGTGTGGGTGCAGGATCCTGGTACGGGTGAGTTGGTGGGGCAGATTAACCTCACCGCCAACAATAATGACGCTGCCGGTGTATCGGGGTGGTCGCAGGCGCAGGTGGATGCGGTGTTCTATGCCTTGGTGGCTGATCTTGCTGGTGCCCCACAAGAACTCATCGACACTGAGCAGGGGAGTGTCGTGGGACACGTGACCCAGTCGTTGTTTGGTAGGCGTCAATGGTCGGGTGTGGCCTCCCCGGTGTTGTTTGCTGGCCAGTATGAGGACGCTGAATCTGGGTGGGTGTATAACCGGTTTAGGTTTTATGATCCTGCTGGTGGTGTGTATGGTTCGCAGGATCCGTTGGGTGTGGGACCGAATGTCGGTACCCCACAGGGCTATGTGCATAATCCAGTCACTTGGGTAGATGCACTAGGATTGAAAGCACACAAAGTAGCTACTCCTCAACCACATCCCATATACCCAGATCGCAATACGCTAGGACAATACCGTAAAACGACGGATGGGCTGGGAGGACTACCTGCTCAGCTAGAGCAAGATGCCTTGTTGAGAGCAAAAACTAGATGCACCACCAGCACAAGCTTGGGTTGGAGAAAGAGCAGACGGTGTTGTGAGAAAAATTGGTGATACGCCAATGCATCAAGAGGCACTTAAAGAGCATATTGAATATGTTGAAAAACTTGGTGCTAAAGATATTCGCGTTGATCAATGTCAAACCAATATCGACGGTAAACTTGTTGGTAAAAATCGTCCCGATCTTCAGTATACTCTTGGGGATGAACGCCATACCGTAGAATTTGACAGGATGTCGTCAAATCGCGGTCTGAATCATGAAATTCGTACACAAGCTAATGATCCAAGTGCAATTGTTACGCTTATGCAGATGGGATAGTGGAGATGAATATCACATTCGGGGAACCAAGCTATAGTTTTTTAAAGGAAATAAGCGATCTGCGCTTCAAATGCTGGAAAAATGTATGAGGAGGTTGTTCCAGAACTAGTCAGAACTGACTCAATGGATGAGGTGATCAATAATGGACAACGTTCTTGGATAGTGCAAGAGCAGAGTGGCTGGTGCGCAATTGAAGAGCTTTTCGGCGGATAGCTTTATAATTTATGATTTGCTTAGTGCATCCAGAGATTTTCTCGAAAGTAATGCTTATGTTTTTTATGTAAGGCAAGAAGACGATGTAAAATTTCGAAGCGGCGCTGCTTATGTAGGCTATTATTTTGGGATCTACGATCCGGTTCGTGAAAAATTGGAATTTATGCAAAAAGGTCTATTCGTTGATGAATGGGAATGGAGCAAGAGTGCAAACAGTTCCCAACTTCCAATTTCTGAATCATCGCTGGACTATGATGGTTTGGAAAAATTTATAAAGATGGAGGGGATTCCCATCTCTTTTGGGGGAATGGAAAAACTAGACCCGGACCTATATATTGCAAAAATGCCTGAAAAAAGTGATGAAGAATGGGCTGCTTTTTTTGAAAGCTTTTACAAGGGAGATTAGGATAACCTTGCAGTTCCATAACTTGAGCTGGATTTGTTTATTCAGGAAAAACTAACACGTTTTTCCTTGACGCATCCTCACCATCAGGTACAGGATCATGTCGCCTTTGATTTCTTACGCAGACAGTACTTAACTAAAACTAGAAGCTTGGTAGGAAAGAACGTTGGAAGCTTCGCGAAAGATAATAGTAGGCGTCTACTACCTGGTTGATTATGTGAATTGTAGGTCAGGCAATTTTATTGGGCTAGATCAATCGACCAGCATAGCACGAGCAGTGTTTGGGTTGTGCAGGTGGTTGCGTAGTGGCAGTGACGATATCAAGATAGGTGTAGGTAAGTGAGCTGCATAAGAAGCTTTTTCTGTTTAGTATTATTTTTGATTACTACCTAGTTGGGCATCTTCTTTTATTGACACGGCAAGCCTGCTGGACTGGAGCTTAACTAGTTGCGGAGAAGAAGTTTCTAGTCTGGATCCTGGCGAGAAAAACCATATGATAACTTTTGGTATCATGTCTCTGTCAAAGGTGGACCTGGAAATATTATGAAAGACTGAATTTGTAAAACCATAACGAGACGTCAAGAGCTGCCTAGAAGTTAAGTGACACTATTCATGAATTGCGTATGACTTTAGTAAACATGATTCGGGCGTCAGATAGTAAAGTAGATAGCAGCGATGGCTGCTTTAGGTTCCCCGTGAATTGATATGGATACGGTACGTTATGACCTATAAAATAGATAATGATTGCAACTATGAAGAAGTGCATAAGCTCTTTAATTTGCGGGTTCGGCAAGTAGTGCCAGATTTCGATATTAGTAGTGGCTACCAATATTGGATAAAGACTCATAGAAAGCTGACCGTAAAAGAAAAGCGTGAGATCTTTGAAATTCTTCATCCTGAAATACGGAATGGGTGGGATAGTGACTATAAAGGGCAACTAATATTCTCTACATTGGCTTTGATGGGATTTAAAGACCTGGACGCGTCCCCGTTGGTTGATAGATTTTCAGCTCTGTGCAATTTTAGAAATCATGAATTCGATGCGGAGCGTAAATTTATTTCTAATATGCTAGTGGAGGTCGTATCAGAATGTAATTTCGACGCTTTGAATAAATTCTTTGAGATTGAGGGGATTGAAAGTCTTTATTGGCAAGAATTTGTACTGAGAAGAGCTCTAAAGAATAAAAGCTTTTAGACAAGATTATAGATTCTCTTGGCTTAAATCTGACCCAAGATATAAAAAAATATTACCATTAATGCATTTTCCGTGTCGTCGTAGTAAGTGTCTTTGGATATGAGCTCGTATGTAATCTTTTAATATCCCGACATCAGCTACAATATTTTAAGTCATTAGAGTTGAGCCTGTTTTTCTCGGGCAGTTTTTATCTTCAAACTTGCTCTCTGTTGCCTTTTTCGATGTTTTGTTACCGGGAACCGACGGTGGATATCTAAAAATTTACGCGTTATTTGTTACCAGGTAGGGTTTGTTATTAGTCAAAATTGTGGGCAATGGAATTCTGTTTGGTGGTGTCCGTAACTCGGCTGGTGATCCATAATTTGGCGCTTGCGGCTTAACTAGGGAGTAGGAGTATTCTGACGGCACGCTGTTGCTTATTGGAAGAAATAATGAATGTATGTTTTCTCGTAATTAATTATAATTTTGAAGAATGCCTACTGTGTTATCGATGATGAAAAGAGGATAAGGGCGAGTAGCTATTTTTCTGAAGAGTTCTTGAAAATAAGAATTTAAGGTGCTAATTTTCTAGCTGGATGGTATTTATGAAAAAATATATTATGGAATGGGAATATTCTGAGCGAGATATTTCCCTAAAGAAGATTTTTTACATAGTTGAGAATTTCTACGATAATGACGTAAATATTTATCTTATGCTTCATCCTCAATGCAAGGAACTTTTGGAAAAGCTCAAAAGGCAAGATGGTTTAACATTTTGCTGGGCTGAAGATTTGGAAACGCGCGGAGGACTGTATTATTCTGCATATCCAAGTTGGGTTGGTCTTTTTCGTGTTGATGAACTAATTTCTTCGCAACAGTTTGAAGATATTTACTTTATGGGGGATGGTAGATATCCTATTGGCGCAATACTGGTTACAAGGAATCAAGATATCTCCGGGCAGATAAGGCAGCCGTATCTGGAAAGCTTGGATGGTTGCCTGCTGCAGTCGGATTTTGAGGATCAACTTTTAGCTAATGGCGGAATATTGGCGTATTCGGTAACTGTAGCTGGTGACTATCGCGACGGTGATACTGATGAGTTTACTTTTGTGGATGATGCGTTGCTGAAGGAAGCTGATCTTTTCTTATGGTCAAAAGTTGTGTTATCGTTTGCTTGGTGATCATTGGGTGTGTCCGGTCATGAAATCTCCTTCTGGTAGGATTGACCTGCGTTTTGCTTATCGTGTCACTGCGGAGTGGTGTTCAGTTGCAATTGGCTAACTGGAACATTGCATCTCACGAGCGATTTTCGCTTTAAGCTATATAGAAATACTAAAGAAAGGTGTAGTTAATAGCTATGAAATATTCTGACATATTAGACCCTAAATATATGGGGTCTCCCTGTGATGAAGCTCGTATCGCTGAGATTGAGAAAAATCTTCGGCGTAAGCTTCCTGAGTCGTATGCAAAGTTCATCATGGAAACTGGTGGGGGATATCCAAAACTCTACTCACGATCTGCTTCCTGGTGATTATCTTTGGTCAGAGGCTGGTGGTGCTACCATTGAGAAAATCTATGGCAACGGTATTTTGTCTAACGGTGATCACAATTCTATTGATCATCCAGAACATGGTGCTGATTGTATAGCTAGAACTTGGGAGTATCCTGATGAAGCGTTATTGTTTGCTATTGGTAGTGGAGGACCGCATGTTGTCTTCATGATCAATTATGATCTTGAAGAGTATCCATTACATTCTATTCTGTGTATCAATGATGAGATGGATATTGGGTTAGCAGCCAATTCTTTTGAAGAGTTTGTGGTTAACCTGACTGAGTGGGTGGATGAGGACGAAGATCTGGAATGACATGTTTTAGGTGTGCGGGAGTATCAACCGCACACCTAACCCTTAAAATCAATAGTCACCTGGTACATTCCGCGCATGAGTTTGATCATGAACATGCCGAAACGGAATGTGAAGAGGGGGAGTTGTCGCCGGAGGCTGCGTGGGAAGTAGTCGAGGAAGTTGAAGGTGACGCGGACGTCGGCAATGTTGTCGCTCCAGGTGCGGGGCGTGTAGGGGTCTTTGAGTTTGAATGGCATGGGTGTGGGGGTGCCGTTTTGGGCAACCATGCGTTCGCTGCGCTCGGTCATGGAGGGGCTTTCGGCGTCGTAGGTGAGTCGGCCGCCGGGGAAACGTTCGGCCATGGCGGTAACTAGCGTGCGGACGTCGTCTATGTCGAGGTAGAAGAACACGCCTGCGGCGACGGCAATGACGCCACGGCTGGCATCAACGTGGTCAAGCCATTCCAAGTCGGTGGCGGAGTAGGGGAGGTCTTTTTCGTTCTCGGCGCGGGGGATCCAGCGTGCGCGCATGTCTATGACGTCGGGGAAGTCGAGGTTGTAGATGGTGCAGTCGTAGCCGCCCAGGTCTTGGGCGAGGCTGTCCAGGCCGCAGCCGATGTTCACCACGGCGGCACCGGGGTGTTCGTCGAGGTAGCGGGTAATTTCTAGCACGCTGATGCGGTGTCTCAGCCCGTAGATGATGGTGGGGAATCCCTCCATCGCTTTCGCAGTGGTTCCTTCTTTGCGGGCTATTTCTTCGGCTTGCCGCGCCCAGGGGTCGGGGAAAAGGTCAGGCCATTGGCGGGAGGCGAGTGCGCGGCCGAGTAGTGGGTAGAAAAGTGTCTGCGATACGTTATCCATGTTTGTAGGTTAGGGGACGCTTGGTTGACATACTAGAGGGTGTGACTCGGTAGACTATCCCCAGAACGAGACCCGGAACCAGCCCCAGAACCAACACCTACTAAAAAGCCAGCACCACCCAAGTACCCAACAAACCACAAGGAGTGCCTGCTATGTCTAGCGCTACGCAGCGTCGTCGCCATGAGGTTTTGCGTGCGATTGTGGCGGACTATATTGCCTCGCAGGAGCCGGTGGGGTCGAAGACGTTGGTGAGATCGCCACAGCCTGGGCGTGAGTTCGGCGACAATCCGTAATGATATGGCTGCGCTGGAGTCGGAGGGCTATATCGAGCAGCAGCACGCCAGTTCGGGTCGGATTCCCACGCAGAAGGGGTACCGCCTGTTTGTGGATTCCATCAACGAGGTAAAGCCCCTATCCCAGGCGGAGCACGCGGCGATTTCTAGGTTCTTGAACGAGGGCGTGGATGTGGAGGACGTGCTGCGCCGTTCGGTGCAGTTACTGAGCCAGCTGACTCGCCAGGCGGCGGTGGTGCAGTTGCCCACGTTGAAGGTGTCGCGGGTGCGGCATTGCGAGGTGGTCACTATTTCCGAACTCAGGCTTTTGCTTGTGTTGATCACGGACATAGGCCGGGTGGAGCAGCGCAACGTGGAGCTGGGAGCCGCGGTGTCAATGGAGCAGGCTGCCCGGTTGAAGGAGGTGCTGAATCAGGCGCTGGTGGGTAAAACCCTGTCGGACGCGAGTGTGTCTTTGGCGGATCTCGCCAGCAACGCCCCGGAGGATATTCGGGATGCCGTGATTCGCTCATCAACAGTGCTCATTGAAACGCTGGTGGAGGCCCCGAGTGATCGCCTGATTTTGGCGGGTGCGTCGAATCTGAGCCGCATGAGCGGGGATCTCCCTGCGGTCCTGGAGGCCCTGGAGGAGCAGGTGGTGGTGCTGAAACTGCTGTCTACTGCCCGGGATTTGGGTGAGGTGCAGGTGAGCATCGGCGAGGAGAACGAGGACGAGGATTTGTACACTACCTCGATTGTCACCACTGGCTACGGTGCGACGGGGGCCACGTTCGGCGGGCTGGGTGTGGTGGGCCCCACGTACATGGACTATTTGGGAACAATGTCTAAGGTGTCAGCTGTTGCACACTATGTCAGCCGGGTACTCGCTGGGCAGTAAACCACTCCCGTGCAGTACACTGTGGTGACGTTATTTTAAGAACCAACAAAATAAAAGGAAGTTTGTTTTCACTGTGGCTCGTGACTATTACGGCATTCTCGGAGTTGACCGTTCGGCTTCGGACGCTGAGATTAAAAAGGCGTACCGCTCGCTGGCCCGCAAGTACCACCCGGATGTGAATGGCACGGAGGAAGCCGCGACGAAATTCCGGGAAATTTCGATTGCGCAGGAAGTTCTGCTCGACCCCGAGAAGCGACGCATCGTGGACATGGGCGGCGACCCGTTGGAGCAGGCTGCGGCCCCGGGCGGCGGTTTCGGTGGTTTCGGCGGCGGCCTGGGCGACATTTTCGAGGCGTTCTTCGGGGCCGCTGCGGGTGGCCGCGGCCCGCGTTCCCGCGTCCAGCCGGGTAACGACGCCCTGCTGCGCACCACCATCACCCTTGGTGAGGCGTACAGCGGCGTGAAGAAGGACATCACGGTGGATACCGCCGTCCTGTGCGATCACTGCTCGGGCACCGGCTCCGAGTCGAAAGCCAAGCCCGTCCCGTGTGCCAGCTGCCAGGGCACCGGCGAAATCCAGGAAATGCAGCGTTCCTTCCTAGGGTAATGTCATGACTTCCCGGCCCTGTCCCACGTGCCAGGGCTTCGGGGAGCGCATCACCGACCCTTGCCACAAGTGCGGCGGTGACGGTCGCATGCGGGCGCGCCGCGATCTGGTGGTGAATGTTCCCGCCGGTATCAACGACGGCATGCGCATCCGCATGGCGGGTCAAGGCGAGGTCGGTGCTGGTGGCGGCCCCGCTGGCGACCTGTATGTTGAGGTGTCCATGGAGCCCCACCCGGTGTTCCGCCGCGATGGTGATGATCTGCACATGACGCTCACCGTGCCCATGGTGGACGCCGCGCTGGGTACCGATATTGAGGTAGAGGCTCTGAGCGGCGAGCAGTTGACGGTGCATGTCGCGCCGGGTTCGCAGCCCTCGGATCAGATTCACCTGCCGGGTGCGGGCATGCCGAAGCTGCGCGCCGACGGCACGGGCGATGTGATCGCGCATGTGGAGGTGACGGTTCCAAAGGAACTGGATTCGGAATCTCGCAAGCTTCTGGAGCAGCTGCGCACACACCGCGAAGAAACGTCTGAGGTGCGCCTGGCGGCTGCGGAGCAGGAGAATCTGTTCTCCCGCCTGCGCAACAGGTTCCGCAGGTAGTATGTCGCTTCCGGTTTTTCTTTTCGACGCCCCGATTCCCTCCGACGGCACGCAGATAGAGCTGACCGGCCCGGAGGCACGCCACGCGGTGACGGTTACCCGCTTGCGCGTCGGCGAGCGCATCATGCTTGTCGACGGCCGCGGCACCACCGCCGAGGTGCTGGTCACCGCTGTCAGTGGCAAGGATCGGCTGGTGGGGGACGTCGAGAAGCGGACGCAGGTGCCGCAACCCACGCCGCAGGCTATTGTGGTGCAGGCGTTGCCGAAGTCGGAGCGTTCGGAGTTGGCGGTGGATTTGGCCACCCAGGCCGGGGCGGATGTGATTGTGCCGTGGCAGGCATCGCGGTGCGTGGCCAAGTGGCAGGGGGCGAAGCGCGAGAAGGGCGTGGCTAAATGGCGTGCGATGGCGGTGTCGGCGGCGAAGCAGTCGCGACGCAGCTGGGTTCCCGAGGTGCGGGACGTGCAGGACACCGCAGGTATCGCGGCGCTGATTCGTGAGGTCGTGGCCGACGGCGGCCTGGCGTTGCTGCTGCATGAGGATGCCACGGCGTCGTTTAGCAGCATCGATTTTTCCACCTGCCCGCAGGTGCTGTTCGTGGTCGGACCGGAGGGCGGGCTTGCCCCGGACGAGGTTGCGGAGTTCACCCAGGCGGGGGCGCAGGCGGTGCTGCTCGGGCCGGAGGTGTTGCGCACGGCGAGCGCGGCGATGGTGGCGTTGGCGGCCCTTAGGGGTGTGCTCGGGGCGCTGGTAGAGTAGCTGCGGAGGTATTTTCTTGGCCATTTATAGCAAGTCGGACATCATGACCCAGACCTACGAGCTGGAGCCAGCGGTGGCGCAAACCGTGTTGGGCACGCATGATGACAATTTAAAAGTGTTGGAAAACCAGCTGGCTGCGGATATTTTCGTGCGTGGCACCGCCGTGACCCTGACCGGTCCGACGCATGAGATTGCGCGCGCCCGCAAGGTGCTGGACGAGCTGCAGGCCATAGCGCGGCGCGGGCACGTGATCAGCCCCGAATCGGTGAAGCAGGCGGTGGCTATTGTGACGGTGGAGGCACCTTTGTCAGTCTCAAAGGCGCTGGCGGAGAACATCATTACCCGGCGCGGCAAGGCGATCCGCCCGAAAACTCTGGGCCAGAAAGAATACGTGGATGCCATTGACCAGAACACCATTGTGTTTGGTCTGGGTCCTGCGGGTACTGGTAAAACGTATTTGGCCATGGCTAAGGCCGTGCAGGCGCTGCACGCCAAGCAGGTCAGCCGCATTATTCTGACGCGTCCGGCGGTGGAGGCGGGGGAGAAGCTGGGCTTTCTTCCGGGCACGTTGAATGAGAAGATTGACCCGTATTTGCGGCCGCTGCATGATGCGTTGCGGGACATGGTGGAGCCGGAGATGATTCCGAAGCTGATGGAGGCCGGGATTGTCGAGGTGGCACCGCTGGCGTACATGCGTGGGCGGACGCTCAATGATGCGTTTGTGATCCTGGACGAGGCGCAAAACACCACCCCGGCGCAGATGAAGATGTTTTTGACGCGACTGGGTTTCGGCTCGAAGATGGTGGTCACGGGCGATATTACTCAGGTGGATTTGCCTGGTGGGCAGAAGTCCGGGCTGCGGCTGGTGCGTCATATTCTGCGCGGCGTGGATGATGTGCATTTCTCGGAGCTGGGCAGCGATGACGTGGTGCGCCACCAGCTGGTCAGCGCGATTGTGGATGCCTACGACGATTATGAGACGGCCCAGATTGCTAAGCAGGAGCGGGCTGAACAGGGCAAACGAGCCCAGCGGGAGGAGCGCGAATGAGCATTGAGGTGTTTAACGAGTCCGGGTATTCCTACACGCCCAGCGAGCGGGAGGCTGAGGTTTTGGAGGATTCCGCCGATGTGGGCGTGAATGAGGAAGCTCTGGTTGATGTGGCGTCCTTTGCCTTGAAGTGTATGGATGTGCACCCGGATGCGGAGTTGTCCATTCACATTGTGGATTTGGATACCATTGCGGATCTCCATGTTCGTTGGTTGGATTTGGAGGGGCCGACGGATGTGATGAGTTTCCCCATGGATGAGTTGGCACCCGGGTCGGGGCGTCCTGATGCGCCAGATCCGGGGCCGTCGATGCTGGGCGATATTGTGCTGTGCCCTGATTTTGCGAACAGGCAGGCCCGAAAGGCGGGCCATGGCCTGGGCCATGAGTTGGCGCTGTTGACGGTGCACGGCTGTTTGCATCTGCTGGGCTACGATCACATCACTCCCGCCGAGGAGAAGGAGATGTTTTCCCTGCAGAATGAGATTCTGGCGGACTGGTATGACGATCTTGCCGCGCGCGGGGTGGTGTACCAGCCGAAGCCGATGAATCCAGGTGCGTTTCCAACTGCGGCGGAGCGCGAGCAGCTGGACCAGGGACATGCAAGAAGACTCGAAGACTAATCCAGGCACCGATGCCCCAGGAGCTGACGGGCACTAGATGGAATCCTTTGTGATGGGCGTTGGCGCTGTGGCCGCGCTGTTGTCCGCTGGCGTGTTGAATGCCGTGGAGACAGCCGTGGCCATGATTTCCCGCGCCCAGGTGGAGGAGGACGCGAAGGAAAATGTGCCGGGCGCGCAGCGCCTGCTGGCGGTGTTGGACCGCAAGTCGGAGCACATTAACTTATTGGTGCTGCTCAGCCGCTTGTTGGATGTGACGGCGGCGGTGTTGACGGGCGCGCTGGCCCTGCAGTTGATTTCGTCCAGGCTGTGGGCAATGGTGGCGGCGATCGCGGGGGTGACGCTGGTGATGTACACGATTATCGGCATTTCCTCGCGCACGCTGGCCCGCCGGAACCCCTATGTGGTGGCCAGGAATTCAGCCTTGGCGTTGTCCACAATGGCGTGGCTGTTGGGCCCGGCGGCGAATGCCCTGGTGTGGGTGGGTAATAAGCTGGTTCCGGGCGAGCCGTTTCAGGGCGGCCCGTACACCTCTGAGGTGGCGCTGCTGGAGATGGTGGATTTTGCCCAGGAGCGCGGCGTGGTGGAGGTGGATGAGCGCCGGATGATCCAGTCAATCCTTGATTTGAGTGACACGACGGCGCGCTCGGTGATGGTGCCGCGCCCGGAGATGGTGTGGATTGAGGCGGATAAAACCGCTGGCCAGGCCACGGCGTTGTGTGTGCGCTCGGGGCATTCCCGCATTCCGGTGGTGGGGGAGAATGTGGATGACATTGTGGGGGTGGTGTATTTGAAGGATGTGGTGCAAAAGACGTATCACAAGACGGATGCTGGCCGTGGGGTGTCTGTGTCGGAGGTGATGCGGCCCGCGACGTTTGTGCCAGATTCGAAGAAGCTTGATGATCTGCTGGAGCAGATGCAGCGTGAGCGTTTCCACATTGCGATGCTGGTGGATGAGTACGGCGGCATCGCTGGGCTTATTTCCATTGAGGATATTTTTGGAGGAAATCGTTGGTGAGATCGCCGACGAGTACGACGATGCGGAGGTCGCCCCGATTGAGCAGATCGGCCCCCGAACTTTCCGCGTGGTCTCGCGCTTAAGCCTGGATGACCTGCACGATCTGGTGGATGAGACGCTGGATGAGGATCTGGTGTTCAGCGACGAAACCCTGGATCAGGTGGACACCGTCGGTGGCCTGTTGGCGTATGCCCTGGGCAGGGTTCCGCTGCCGGGGGTGACGGTGGAGCATTCGGGCCTGCGCTTGACGGCGGAGGGCCAGCGTGACCGTCGCGGCCGTATGCGGGTAACCTCAGTGCTTATCGACGTCCAGCAGCCCGCCGATCCACTCGAACACTAAAGGAGTCCCCATGTTTTCTGACACCCCGGAGGGTTTCAGGTCAGGTTTTGTCAGTTTTGTTGGCCGCCCCAACACCGGCAAGTCAACGCTGACGAATGCGCTGGTGGGGCAGAAGATCGCCATCACGGCCGACCAGCCGGAAACCACCCGCCACCCCATCCGGGGCATTGTGCACCGCGAGGATGCGCAGGTGATTGTGGTGGATACTCCCCTGGCCTGCACCGCCCCCGCACGCTGCTGGGTGAACGCCTGAACGAGGTGGTCAAAGACACCTACGCCGATGTGGACGTGATCGGGGTGACCGTTCCTGCTGATGAGAAGATCGGCCCCGGCGACCGCTGGATTGTGGAGGCCGTGCGCAGGGTTGCGCCCAAGACCACGCTGCTGGGCGTGGTGACCAAGGTGGATAAAGTGTCGCGTGATCGGGTGGCGGAGCAGCTGATGGCGGTGCACGAACTCCTGGGCGGGGAATGCGAGGTGGTTCCCGTTTCTGCGGTGAGCGGGGAACAGGTGGATGTGTTGTTGGATGTGATTGTGTCGCTGCTGCCGGAGGGGCCGAAAGTTCTACCCGGATGATCACGTCACGGATGACGATGTGAATACCCGCATGGCGGAACTGATCCGCGAGGCCGCACTGTCGGGCCTGAAGCACGAGCTGCCGCACTCGGTGGCGGTGGAGATTGACGAGGTGCTGCCTGACCAGGACCGCGAGGGCGTGCTGAATGTGCATGCGGTGCTGTACGTGGAGCGCCCCGGCCAGAAGAGCATCATTGCGGGTAAAGACGGCCGTCGGCTCAGCGGCATCGTGCACCGCGCCCGCCTGGAGATTATTAAGCTTCTGAACCAGAACATTTACCTGGATCTGCGCATTAAAGTGCTGAAAAACTGGCAGTCCGACCCGAAGGCGTTGGGACGTCTGGGTTTCTAAGTGGCTAGGGAGAATTACCGGGAACGCGCCGTGGTGGTGCGCTCCTACGATTTCGCGGAGGCCGACCGCATTGTTGTGTTGCTCACCCGCGGCCATGGTCTGGTGCGCGGCGTGGCAAAGGGGGTTCGGCGTTCCAAAAGCAGGTTTGGTTCCCGCGTGCAGTTGTTTGTGGAGTTGGATGTGTTGCTCTACCCAGGTCGCGCGCTTGCGAACATCACCGCCGCCGATACCGTCTCCTATTTCGGGGCCGGCATCATTGAGGATTACCCGCGCTACACCACCGCCTGCGCCGCCCTGGAGGCCGCCGAACGCCTGGCCGTCGCGGAAAACGGCGAAGACCCGTTTCTTTACGACGCCCTGCTCACCACCCTCCGCCGCATCCAACAGCACCCAGACCCCACCCTGGTATTGGACGCTTTCTTACTGCAAGCCATGGACCACGCTGGCTGGGCGCCCAGCCTGTTCAACTGCGCGCAGTGCGGCAAACCCGGCCCGCATCGCGCTTTCCACCCGGAGGCCGGGGGAGCGGTGTGCACGGAATGCCGTCCGCCGGGATCCGCCACCCCGCCCCCAGAGGCGCTGCGGGTGATGTGGTGGTTGGCACACAACCAGTGGCGGGCTGTGGACGCCGCGCGGGAGGCGTCGATAAGCGCGGGCGATGGTTTTTTCGATGACGTGTCACATCACGTACACCAGATGACCCGGGCGCATGTGCAATGGCACATGGAGCGTAAAGTGCAGGCTCTGGATTTTGTCGACGGTGGTGGCACAATAGGGGGGTGACTGTCTTCTCAACCACCCCTGCGGTGCCCGACGAGTTTCTGCCCACGCACGTCGCCCTGGTCATGGACGGCAACGGCCGGTGGGCGCAGGAACGCGGGCTGCCGCGCACGGAAGGACACAAACGCGGCGAGGCGGTGCTGCTCAGCATTGTCGACGCCTGCCTCGAACTCGGCATCCCCTACCTCTCCGCCTACGCCTTTTCCACGGAAAACTGGCGGCGCAGCGTGGGGGAGGTGCGCTTCCTCATGGGGTTCAACCGCGACGTGCTGCGGCGCCAGCGCGACGGCCTGCACGACAAAGGCGTGCGTATCCGCTGGGTGGGGCGTCGCCCGCGCCTGTGGCGCAGCGTAATCCGCGAGCTGGAGACCGCCGAGGAACTCACCAAAGACAACACCGCCATGACGCTCGCCATGTGCGTCAACTACGGTGGCCGCGCCGAAATTGTCGACGCCGCCCGCAGCATCGCCGCCCTCGCCGCCGAGGGGAAACTCCGGCCCGAGGACATCAACGAAAAAAACTTCGCCGATTTTCTCGACGAGCCCGACATGCCCGACGTTGACCTGTTCCTGCGCCCCTCCGGTGAGAAACGCACCTCCAACTTCCTGCTCTGGCAATCGGCCTACGCCGAAATGGTGTACCAGGACAAACTCTTCCCCGACTTCACCCCCGACGACCTCTACGCCGCAGTGTTGGAATACGCGCGGCGCGACCGCCGATTCGGCGGGGTGAAATAGATGACAGCATCCTCCGCAGCAACGCCGACCGCACCAACCCGCAAGCAAATCAAACGCTGGCAGCGCTACCTGGCCAACGAACGCGCCGAAGCTGCCGTCTACCGTGAACTCGCCCTGAAAAAGCAGGGTGAGGAACGCGAAATTCTGCTGGGCATCGCCGAGGCCGAGGCCCGCCACGAAGAACATTGGCGAACCCTCCTTGGCGACCACGTGGGCATGCCGCGCAGGCCCGACTACTCCACCCTGCTCATGGGGTTTTTGGCCAAACGATTCGGCTCCGTGTTCACCCTGGCGCTGATGCAATCCGCCGAGGCACGCACCCCCTACGAAAAAGACGACGACGCCACCGACCAGATGACCGCCGACGAGCGCATCCACGCCGAAGTGGTGCGCGGACTCGCTGCGAAAAGCCGGGAAAAAATGTCCGGCAATTTCCGCGCCGCCGTGTTCGGTGCCAACGACGGCCTGGTATCCAACCTGGCACTGGTGCTCGGCGTGGTCGGATCGGGTGTAGACACCAGCTATGTGCTGCTCACCGGCATTTCCGGGCTGCTCGCCGGGGCGCTGTCCATGGGTGCTGGCGAATACGTGTCCGTGTGCTCCCAAAGGGAACTCCTTGAAGCCTCCGCGCCCAGCCCCGACACCGACGGGGCGCTTCCCAAAGCTGGACATCAACGCCAACGAACTCGCCCTGGTGTACCGCGCCCGCGGCATGGATCCCGACGCCGCCGAAGCACATGCTCGAAAGGTGCTATCCAGTGTGCGGGGGTCGGGTGTTGGTTCGGGCTTGGGGGGTGTTTCAGGTGGTGCGCCGGTGGGGGCGGCCCCCCACGCAAACGCTGAAGTTGTGGGAAGTGGCTGGTCAGCAGCGCTGTCCAGTTTCCTCTTCTTTGCCTCTGGGGCGCTGATTCCCATCCTGCCCTTCATTTTTGGTGCCAGCTCCGTGGTGGCCGCTGTGCTTGCCTGCATGCTCGTTGGCATTGCGCTGATGTGCACCGGTGGGATCGTGGGCGTGCTGTCGGGCACCTCGCCTGGGCTCCGAGCGCTGCGACAACTCGCGATTGGCCTGGGGGCTGCGGGGATTACCTATGGGCTGGGCAACCTCTTCGGGGTGGCGCTGGGATAGTGGGATAGCCGTTTGGGTTGTGCAAAGTTTGTATACCGTCAGGTGCGGCAATGGGATGTTTCGGGATTGGGTGTATAGGGACTTTGCGGGGTGGCTGGCGGCATTGTGGTGGAGCGCGGCGGTTGTGTGGTTGGTGATGCTCTATCAAACTTCCGCATTTGCCTGGTCAAACGTGCAGTTTGATAGAGCACGGCGCTGCCACGGTTCTTGAACAACGTTAGTGCAAATGTTTGCGTGCAAGTAGGTCCACCGGCAGGTACGGAAACACCCCGTTTTCGAGCCTGGCGATGGACCTATATGACAAGGGTGAAAGTTTGCTTATCCCCAAGCTCAAAAATCGCCGGTTTTCGTGCTTGAGCATAAGCACACTTTCCAGGCGCTGATCACGCGATAGAGAAGGGTGTAAAGACCCACATGGATGCTTAGCTGGTTAACCCGTCGTGTCGGCTGAGCATATCCCCATCTCGCGCCATTTCAGGAATTTTTTTCCGAAAATAGCCATTCTTGGGTATTATGGAACCTGTGTTGCTCTCATTCACAGTCCGAAACTTCCGTAGCTTCGCAGATGAAGTGGAGCTGAGCCTAGCTTCTGCGGCGTTAAAAACCACCGTTCCACGTAAGGGGCAGACCTGGATTGATGCCACTGAACGTGTGGCTGCAGTGTACGGTCCCAACGCTGCTGGGAAAACCACACTTCTTGATGCTATGTACGCGCTTTCAACAGCAGTGCGTACACCTGGTGATCGCAGCATCTATCAGCCAAGCCACTCTCGCCACAGCGATAAACCCACCACCGACTATGAGGTGGAGTTTGTTGCTGAAGAGGTGTTATTTCGTTATAGCGTCAGCGTGGCATCTTGGGGGATCGCTCGCGAAACGCTCACCTCGTATCCCAAAAGCGCGCCACGCGTGCTTTTTATGCGCGAACAGGATAGTCCCGATGCGGAGATGACCTTTGTAAAAGGTAAATCCCTTACTGGTCCAACTGCGGAAGTTAAGCGCATTACCACCGGCAAGATGTTATTTCTCGCTACTGCGCACCGGTATGGGCATTCCGCATTGGCGCCCATCGCGCGTGCACTTGTGGCGGGGATTGGGATAGAGCATATTTCTTTTAGGGAACGCCACGATGAAGAAGTGCTGAAGCGTGTCATGATGGAGATGATCGCTGGATCAGAAACCCAGATTGACCTAGTGAAAGCTTTGGTGAAGAGCGCTGATCTGGGCGTCGAACGTATTGAGGTGCGAGAAGAGAAAATCCCGGCAAAGGTGCAAGAGAGAGTGCGGAGAATCATGCAGGCGCTCACCGATGGTGACGAGGGTATGCCTGACGACGCCGTGCCGCAACTTCGTGATGCCATCGTTTTTGTACACCGCGCTGAAGGTGGAGAAGAGTTTGAACTGTCAGTCAAACAGCAAAGTGCCGGCACTATTGTGTGGCTCACTACCGCGTGGCATGCACTCGATGCGTTGCGCAGGGGAGCGGTCCTCCTGGTTGACGAACTTGATGCAAGCTTGCACCCCGAGTTGGTGCGCTACATAGTAGAGCTGTTCCTCAATCCGCAGCTCAATAGCCGTGGTGCGCAGCTCATCTTCACTACGCACGATGTCTCGCTGCTAGGGAAATGCGCCAACCAGACTTCTTGAACCCAGGAACGTCTGGTTTGTGGATAAAAACGACTGTGGAGTATCTGAACTTTACTCCCTGGATGATTTTGATAACCGCAAAGGCAACAACAGTGAACGTCGGTACATGGCTGGGCAGTTCGGAGCGGTGCCCGACATTGATGACAGTCTTCTTGTCACGTTCATTGCTGAGCAAGATGGTAGTAGAAAATAAAATGGCCAGACGTCAGCGCTCCAGAAAAACCCGTCAACCTCGGCAAACCATCCTACTGGTCACTAACGGGCGGGTTACTGAAAAAAACTTATCTTGAAAGAACTCAAGAGGCGTGCTTGCCTGGACAACACTCACATCAAAGTGAAAATGATCAATGGTGAGCCAGAGACTCTTGTGCGCGAGCTACAGAACCCAAGGGGCGATACTTCAGGTTATTCAGAGGTATGGATTGTCGTTGATGAGGATGGTACGGATCGCTCAAGCTTTCTTACCGGCTGCAGGAAGGCTTCTTCCAGAGAGCAGCCCTGGCATGGGATCGTATCTCGGCCTTGTTTTGAGGTGTGGCTCATTGCGCACTATGAACAAGTGCGTCAGTACAGCTCCCAGCAGGATGCTCAACGACATTTCCAGAGGATCACCAACACAGCAACGAAGGAACTTCCTCAAGATTTTCCCGTACAACGAGGCAGTTGCAGCGATAGAGCGATGCCACCTCCCAGGCATTGACGAGAATCCAGTCAACGAACTCCCGCCCTCACCTGGGACTGCGATGCCGCACCTAGTGCGTCGTTGCAATCCCGATACTCGTTGAACAACGTTAGTGCAAACATTTGCGTGCAAGTAGGTCCACCGGCAGGTACGGAAACGCCCTGTTTTCGTAGCCTGGCGATGGACCCTATATGACAAAAGGGTGAAAGTTTGTCTTATCTCCAAGCTCAAAAAAATCGCCGGTTTTCGTAAAAGCTGAGGCATAAGCACTGTCCCAGGATCCCCGATCAAAAACCTACCCCTCCACCGGTCGGCATTCATTGCAGAGCCCGAACACCTCGGCGGTGTGCCCGGTGAGGGTGAATCCGTGCTTGTGGGCTACTTCGCGGGCCCAGCGTTCGACAGGGCCGCCGTCGATTTCCACGGTGCGGCCGCATTCGGTGCACACAAGGTGATGGTGGTGGGTTTCCGTGGCGCATGCGCGGTAGAGGGATTCCCCACTGGACATGTGCAGCACGTCTACGGCATCAATGTCGGAAAGGGATTGCAGTGTGCGGTACACGGTGGTCAGGCCGACTTTGTAGTCGCGTCGGGTGAGTTCTTCGTGGATTTTTTTGGCTGAGGCGAAGTAGTCCATGTCGCGAAGGACGCTGACCACTGCGGTTCGTTGCCGGGTGTTGCGTGCACCGAGCTTGGGTACTGCCGTTTCGCTCTTAGTAACCATTCCAGATCCTTCTCACCACGATAAATAACCAACTCTTCAGGGCGCACAGCATGTGCAGGCCAGCACCTCAGTATCTGCACTTTATGTAGCATCATATCCATTAAAAAAAATTAATGGAAAGGTTTGAGGAACGCCCCAAGTGAACTGTGACGTTTCTTACCCGTGGACCTGCGCAATTGCCTCTCGGGCTGGTGGGCTACACTTGTGCAGAGGTATGTGCTCGTCAAGGTGTCGAGCATCACCGCAAGAGTAACGCAAGAGCAGCGCAAGATTTTGTTTGAGGAGTTTAAGTCTCGTGGCTAACCAATCCGTGATTGAGACCGTGGTGAACCTGTGTAAACGGCGTGGTTTGGTCTACCCCTGTGGTGAGATCTATGGCGGCACCCGTTCGGCCTGGGACTACGGCCCGCTCGGTGTGGAGTTGAAGGAGAACATCAAAAAGCAGTGGTGGCGTGCCATGGTCACGTCGCGGGCGGATGTGGTTGGCCTTGATTCTTCGGTGATTTTGCCTCGCCAGGTGTGGGTGAGTTCCGGCCACTTGGAGGTGTTTACGGACCCGCTGGTGGAATCGCTGCACACGCACAAGCGGTACCGCGCGGATCATTTGCTGGAAGCATATGAGGAGAAGCACGGCCACCCGCCAGCAAATGGCCTTGCGGACATCAACGACCCTGAGACGGGCCAGCCAGGCAACTGGACGGAGCCGAAAGAGTTTTCCGGCATGTTGAAAACCTTCCTCGGCCCCGTGGATGATGAGGAGGGCCTGCATTATCTCCGCCCGGAGACGGCGCAGGGTATTTTCGTCAACTTCAAGAACGTGATGACCACGGCTCGCATGAAGCCACCGTTTGGCATTGCGCAGATTGGCAAGTCTTTCCGCAACGAGATCACGCCGGGTAACTTCATTTTCCGCACCCGCGAGTTTGAGCAGATGGAAATGGAGTTCTTCGTCAAGCCCGGCACGGATGAGGAGTGGCACCAGTACTGGATTGACCAGCGCTTCAACTGGTACGTGGATTTGGGTATTAACCCGGATAATCTGCGTTTGTACGAGCACCCGCAGGAGAAGCTGTCCCACTACTCCAAGCGCACCGTGGATATTGAGTATGCCTTCCATTTTGCTAATGGCCAGTGGGGTGAGCTGGAGGGTATCGCTAACCGCACCGATTTTGATTTGTCCACCCACGCGAAGGGGTTCGGGCGAGGATTTGTCGTATTTTGATCAGGATTCCAATGAGCGCTGGATTCCGTATGTGATTGAACCGGCTGCGGGCCTGGGCCGCTCCCTGATGGCGTTCCTGGTGGATGCCTACCATGAGGATGAAGCGCCGAATGCGAAGGGGGGCGTCGATAAGCGTGTGGTGCTGAAGCTGGATCGCCGCCTGGCCCCGGTGAAGGTGGCGGTGCTGCCGCTGAGCAAGAAGGAAACGCTGACGCCGGTGGCGGAGAAAGTGGCGGCGGAGTTGCGGCAATTCTGGAGTGTTGACTATGACACGTCGGGGGCGATTGGGCGTAGGTACCGTCGTCAGGATGAGATCGGCACCCCATTCTGTGTGACTGTGGACTTTGACACCCTCGAAGACAATGCCGTGACCGTACGCGAGCGCGATACTATGGCACAGGAACGTATTTCGCTGTCGGAGCTGCAGGCTTACCTCGCGCAACGCCTGATCGGCTGCTAAAGAACCGGCTGCAAGAAAAGAAGGGGAATTGTCGCAATGGAGAACCTTGTGTGGGGTGCCCGTGACTCCCAAGGCAAAGTCACGTCCATGAAACTGCACCTGGGCGACCCGGAGGGGCAGGTCATCGCCACCTTCGTGTACGACACCTCCGCCTCACCCGACGTGCAATTCGCCACCCTTGAGGGCGACTCGCCGGAGAAAATAGACCTGGTGTTTAACGGCAAGGGTGGGGCGAAAGCGGACCGGCCGAACGGGGCGTCGTTTAGCGCGCACCCCAACAAGCAGCGCTTCAGCCGCTCCGACGAAATCATGCTTGACCTGGGGCAGCGCTCCCTGCGCATGGTGAACGAGGCGAAATCCGACTGGGTTATTGAGGACCAGGACGGCACCAAACTCGGCCAGTTCAGCGGTGCCAACCACGGCGTGCGGCACGTCATCGTGGAGATGGAGCCCGACGCCCAGCTCACGCCCGTCGAAGCCGCCTTTGTCGCCTGGATCGCGCGCCTCACGCTGGAGGAAAAACTGGTGAGCACCACCTGGGTTCTCACCATGACACTGGCCGCCATGACCCCGTTTATCATCTGGTACTTCTTCATCTAAATGGACTCTCAGCAGTTGGTGTGGCGCGAGTTGGTGTGGCGCGGAAACACGCTTCTCGACGCCGCGACCGCCGCCGCAGGTGCACAGGGTTGCGGTGGTGATTCTGGTGTGGGTGGTGTTGGTGCGGGGGATGCTGGTGTTGGTGAGGCCGGGGCAGGGGGCAGCGGCGCGCAGATCGCGCACGTGCTTTCCGACGTGATCTACATCGGCGACGAGGAAAGCCTGCTCATCGAACGCCTCACCCGCACCGTGCGCTTCCGCTGCCGCGGTACCACGTCTGGTGGGGAGGTGTTCACCTTCACCCAACCCGGTTTCACCGTATCCACGCTGGTGGGGGACTGTGCCGGGCGGAGCTATGAGCTGCGGAGAGTATCGCCGTGGCGCAAGGGGAGGGTGATTATGCGTGGTGATGTGGAGGTGGGGGTTGTTGAGGCTGGGGCTCGGGAGCTGCGTGTTTCTTTAGCGCAGCTGCCTGAGGGGGAGAGGTTGCCGCTGATTGACGTGGTGTTTTTGACCTGGTGCTGTGTGCTTGTGGATATGCCGCAGATGGAGATGAGGGGGTAGGGGAGTAATCCCCTGAACTTCTGTGAATTACTAGCTTGTTACTAGAATCTTTTTCATGGGTCTGACTTCTGGCACAAGTGCCACCACAAAGCCTGCTAGCCGCAAAGTGGCAGCCAGGTCTTTTTCCAAAAAATGGGCTGGTCGCGGGTATGAAAAAGGTGACACTCCGTCTTTCTGGCTAGAACTACTCAGAGACGTTGTGGGTATGGAAGACGTGACCACGAATGTGCTTTTTGAACAGCGAACATCGCGACGTGGATTTATTGATGTGACTATTGCCGATGCAAAGACCATCATCGAGCAAAAATCGCTTGGCGTTGACCTGGATAAGCCAGAAGAACGCCAAGGAGTAATGGTTACTCCCTTCGAGCAGGCACGTAACTACGCTAACACGCTTCCGAACTCGCAGCGCCCCGATTACATTATTGTCTGCGACTTCAATATTTTCCGCATTCACAACCTAAATAAGGAAAAATCCAGAATCT